>Ga0209123_1000317_pt1 | contig 68185 bp, 60 predicted proteins | sample BarGraIncu00431A_FD_184500 | JGI IMG/M metagenome (GOLD analysis project Ga0209123, IMG submission 184500) | Arctic peat soil microbial communities from Barrow, Alaska, USA - Barrow Graham LP Incubations 004-31A (SPAdes) (version 2) | ecosystem: Environmental > Terrestrial > Soil > Wetlands >... | reverse complement strand
AGGCGCAGCTGCGTGAGAAGAACGCCAGACTCAAAGCCCTCATCGCACGGCGTCCCGAACCTTAACGGCAAGATCCGTTAAGGCGAATGGCTTTTGAATGAAGTTCATACCCTCGTCAAGTACCCCCGGTTGCCGATCACGTCTGCCGTATAGCAGATCTCAAACAGGGAAATCAATGCCACGTTCAGGCAAACTTTGACATAGGGATAGAATCCCTGGTGGGGTAAATATAGACGCACCTACATGCGGACCTGCGGGATTCACTTATACGTGCGGGGTCAGAGCATGCTCAGACCCATTACTGCACTCTACACTGCGATATAGGTGACCAGTTTGACCTATCACAGGCCACGCCCCTTTGTGGTGATGGATTGCGAAATCTTGCAGAAAAGCGTCACCATGCTTGCCTTTTGCCTTTGATGTGGCGTTATCAAAGCCTCTAAGGGGCGTAGTGAGTCCTTTCTGCTACCGGGGCTGAAGGGACTGCAGCTCTCCGTAGCGGAACTTTTTACTATACACAAGTGGAATTATGTATAGCAAAAGCCCTTGGCAAAAGACCTCGAATAAGCACTCTCCATCCCGATCACAGCTCCCCCAAAAACACCCCCTGTCAGGCGTTCCGCGGGAAGACGATCAGCCTATTGTGAACCAACTACGGTGAATTGGGCCTCTGTGGTTCGTTTCAGGAAAAGTTCCGTCGTAGCAAGAAGTTTCGCCATATCTGCGGTTAAGGATGATCGAGAAATGCCAGGCTGAACTATTATTACCTCGAATTTCACAGGTACCTTCCGCGATTTCTCGACAAAATAAGACAGCACTTTCAGGTCGCCCTTTAAAATACGAGATCCACCTCGCTTCGCCCACTTTTCATGTCGCCTACGGAGGTCGGTTGACAGCTTCCTCAGACCTTCATGCTTAGCAGTGATCGACTTTTGGGCTTGGCCGCACACTGTGTATAGGTTTCTTATGTCGTTCGAGGGCCTTCCATCATAGGCATTCTTGCAATGGACTAAACACAAGCAGATGGCTTGAGATCCGTCATCCTTGAGACAAACGAGATCACCCGCCTCGCCAGGGCCATCGTCATTAATGATTAAATCAAACTCCTCTGTCAGCATTTCATATGCTCGATATTGAATCGTCTTCCTGTCAAGCCCGATTCCCATGGACTCTCGGTTTAAACTGACTCCCTCCCAATCCCAGACGAGGATCTGGTCGCGAGGATAGTCTAGGCATTCCCTTGTACTGGAAGACTCCTATTGTCTCATAGTCGGATGTCTGGCCTCTTCTGCGGATTTGCTCCTTTGTGGTAAACAATACAAGAGCCCTATTCGTGTTTCCGCTGCCTAGCCCCAAGGCATTGAGCTTGACTTCAGACTTCCCCGCAAGTACAGCATAGGCACTCTCAGGTAGGCTGCAGTCATCGACATACCTTTGTATCTCATCGAGTCTGTCAACGCAGATCAAGACACCGTGGGGGGCTGCCTCCTCGAAGATGGACATGTAAGCCTTGAGCCATGACACGATAGCTGTGGTTTTCCCTGTGCCAGGGTCGAGACTTGATAAGTAGTAGCTCCTGTCGGCCCTCCCCTGGAGCATGTCGGTGAGACACTCCTGGATTGCTGTGAGTGCCGTTAGCTGATCCTGTGATGGTCTATGGGAGAACTTGCCGAATATCTCTAGCATCCTGTCCCTTGCGGTCTGGTTCAGTTCAGCGTACATGCTACAGAATTCCCTTAGCGGCTCTCTTGATTTCCACCAGTTCCTGACTCATCACTGTGTCGGGCATCACACCCAGGCTCCCCAGGTAGTGCCGTAGTGCTCTTCTCACTACTACCGAATTGCTGAAGTTGTTGTGGTGGTTCCTGTGTAGTTGCTGACAGGCGCAGAGTGCTGCCGAGCTGATAGAGTCTAGGTTGATGTCAAAGTGCTGTCCTGAGGTCTTCTGAATCTGCTGTTGTCTCATTGTGTGTAGCTCCTTAGGTTTGATACGTTGGGTATGATTGATGGGTAATGTTGCAAACGATACTGATACAGGGATAGGCAGGGAGAGAATAAATATATATACTAAATGGAATGTGTAGACGGCCGGTTCCTATACCTTTAGTGAGGGTTATCTCTATGACGTTGGAATCATTGGGGCATCCTTGCGGCTGACACCTCCACAGTTTGGGCTCCCGCTGGCGGTTCCTCTACCTACATGAAGAGTTATCTCGTACTGCCTGGAATCACAGGAGGTTCTTGTACCTATGGAGGGCTTTATCTCAAAGCTATGGGAATCACTGGCGGTTCTTTTATCTAAGGTAAGAGTTATCTCGGAGTGCCTGGAATCACAGAGTAAATAGGGAGGGGCTAAAGGGTCGTGTGGGTAACCACTGTGCGGGGTAAGCGTTAGGCGTACTCGTCGGTATGCAACGCCATGCAGCGGAAGAAATGACAGTGCGGCAAGACAGGGTGGGTTGATCCTCCCTGTCTCATAAGCCCGCACCAAATCAAATAGGGTTGCGCATAGAACTAAAACAATTTTACAACTAAAACCTGTGTAAATTACAAAAGTTTCTCTGACTGGGCATCCTTGATAAAAGATTCAATAGCCTTTGAAAGACTTTTTTGAATACCTGTTTCCATTCCTGCTGACATTTGCCACTTATTGGTTTGTTCAGTACCTTCGTGTATTTTTGAATAAAGGATATTTGGTTGCGTGCCTTCGTTATTTTTTATAATAAATTTTATTCTCACCAAATAATCAACATTTTTAAGCCCAACATAATCACACATAAATTCAGTTATCTCGCCTGTTATAATTTTATCAGTTGGTCCGTTCAATGAATAACCTATAAATTTCAACTCTTTTTTTAGAGCGTTGCTTACAAAAATATCGATATTTTCGCTGTAATACATTGAGTCTAAGCCATGTTTCGTATTTTTCTGATTTGGTTCCCTGTTGTTTTTATCTATAATGTAGTCAAACTTTTCAACTTTCACGCTCCCTTTCCCTTCCAGAAGTATGGAAGGTGAATATGATGCGGGCAGATTTATTGCGCATCCAGATGTTAACAATAAAAATGCGATGGCGCACGCCTTAACACCTTTCATGAGTCACCCCATCATCCAGATATTATCAACTAGCATTATTCACTTTGAGAGCGTACTCGTCGGTGCGCAACGTAATGCAGCGCATGAGTTAGTAAGGGAGGACGGGGCAGAACCAACTCTTTAATAAAGGGAAATGACTGGCATCCTAGAGAAACAATCATTGTTTTCGGTAATTATTTGGCGTACATTGTCACGCATTGAAGAGGCGACGCATTAAGTCCTTCTCGAAGCAACCTTCGCGCCCTGTCACTAACCTTCTGCCACTACAAACTCCAAGCAACAAATCACGGATTAAAAGGAAACCTTCCCATGATTATGCGCCCGCTACAGACGATCTTGGCACTGGCCTCTTTACTATTTCTTAACTCTTGTGGCGGGGGAGGTAATCCGGCTTCGACGTCGTCTGGTCTCAAAATATTTGTCACCAGCAGAATCCACAATGGAAACTTTATCAATGATCCAACCTTGACCGGAGACACTGCGATAGCCAAGGCGGACAATTTCTGCCAAACTGATCCGAATCGCCCCTCAAATGCGACCTACAAGGCCCTCCTGGTAGACGGCAATTTTCGCGATGCGGTAAAACCTGTTGATTGGGTATTAAAGCCGAACACGGTGTATTACCAACCAACGCAAGATGTCCGCATCGGATTAACCACCTCAACCGCTGTCTTTGCAACCTCTAGCATCTTCCTTGATCATAGCATTAGCGACAACTCTAGATCAGTCATATGGACCGGCCTGGCAGAAGCGTCCACCTTTAGCACGAGTGAGGACACCTGCCAAGGCTGGACCACCTCGCTAAATCCTTATTTTTCGACGATCGGAGTAGCGTACGGAAATGACGCCTCGGCTTTTGCTACGAATGGCGGGCACTCATGCACCTTCGCGTATCCCCTCTATTGCGTCGAGCAATGATCCGTCGCAATCCGGTAAATGCCAGAATAACGGCTGCGTGCCTGGTTCCTCCTCACCAGGGGGCAGAACTGGGTCGTTGACACCGCCCCTGCCGCACATCACCGGAACCGGCCAGTGGGGACGCCCATTTAAGGGCGCGCCTGGCACGCAGGAGCAGCCAGAGTCAACACGGCGTAGGGCTTCAAGCACACCCCAAAATCATTAGTGGAAGGAGCGGTATCCCTCTAAAACTGTTTCCAGCACTCAGAGGGATACCCCCTTGTTACCTCCTTGTTACCTCCTACCTATCCCTGCTGCAGGGTCAATCCCGTGTCACAGCGACATCAAGGTGCAGGGCGCAGACATGACGCCCATGCCATTTAATCCGACGCACTGGCCTATGACGGAGTATTTCTGGCCGGCAGTCAGCCCGGGAACCAGGATGTTCGTGCATTTGGCGAATACGCCAAAAAGCTTGTAGTTTTCCGCTACGCTCGGGTCTCCGTCGGTCAGGAAAACGAGATAACTCGCGGCGCCGGGCACGTGCTTTGCGTTGATATTCAGGGTACTGCCCAGGACCCCGTGTGATAAGGCGAAAGCCGGAGCTGGAAGCGGGCTGGTATTCTTGGGTTTCGGGGCATTGGCTTTGGAAAGACGGAAACCGGAACTGCGCAACATTTCCAGATCTCCGTCCGAAATGATATCGACCAGCTTGGCGATTTTGGCAAGAAGCTTTTTGAGAGCCTGTTTGGCCTGCGCTTGCAAGGCGACCTTACCGGAATCACGACTCTTCGCCTCTTCATAGGTGGTTTGCATCAGGTCGATCGCTCCGGGAAGAGCTGCAAGGGCGCTCGTCAACTCCGGTGATGATCCCTTGAAGGATTCCATTGTCGTCATGAGATGCCGCGCTTCGGCGATGAGATCTGGAATTTTGTTAGGAAAATCCGTAAGTACTTTTGCCATGACACCCCTCCGAGATTGGTTTGCATTAATATTACTTGGCGCACCTGGCAAGTTTAGCGACCAATCACGAAATTGCAAATACGGATTGTTTACCAGCGCATCCAAGTGCCGGATTCTGCGTTGCCAACACGCTGGATGCGCTAATCGGTTTTCCACAGGGAAGTGGCGAACCTGAAAAATGGAAAAAAGCATTGGTATTTTAAAAAAACAAGTCTGTTTTTTACCGTGTAACTAGCTAAAACCAGGTCACATTATGAATGAAATGGAAAATCAGGTTGGAAAAATGAAAAATCAATTCGTTTTTTTGAGAAATTCACCTTAGTGCCTTGGGAAATCTGCCCCGAACCGTCAGTGACGCCGCGGCTTTTTCTTCTCCTTGAGCGACGCCCTTAAGTGTCGCTCAGCGTGGGCGATCAAGGCCTGATGGGTCCCCTCGTCACTCTCGCCTTCGGCGGGACTGCGCTGGAGGTAGCTGCCATCTGGCTGCATGTCCCAGGCGGAACGCCGGTCGGCGTCGTAGGTGTCAAAGATCTGCCTCAACTTCCGCGTTAGCTCGATTGCTGTCACCGGACAGAGGATCTCCACCCGCGCCTCCAGGTTTCGCTTCATGACGTCGGCGGAGGCGATGAAGTACTCCCCTGCCCCGGCGTTTCTAAAGTAGTAGATACGGGAGTGTTCCAAAAACCGCCCGACAATGCTGACGACGCTTATGTTCTCCGAAAGCCCGGGGATGCCCGGTCTGAGCCTGCAGGTATCGCGCACGTAAAGAACCACCCGCACCCCCGCCATGGAAGCGCGGTAGAGGGCCTTCACGATGTCGCCATCCTCAAGCGCGTTGGTTTTGAACTGGATCAAACCGCCGCCCGCTTCGATGTGTTGCGCTGTTTCGCGCTCGATTCTGGAGAGGAGCGCCTTCTTCAGGAACCGCGGGGCGGGCTCCAGCGCCCGGTAGGTGCGCCGTGCCATGAATCCTGTGGTCAGGTAGTTGAACAGCTCGGTCACGTCCTGCCCGATGGTCTCGTCACAGGTGAGCAACCCCAGGTCGGAGTAGACGCGCGCCGTGTCGGCGTGATAATTGCCGGTCCCGACATGCACGTAGCGCCTGAGCCCGGCGTAATCCTGCCGCACCACCATGATCACCTTGCAGTGGGTCTTAAGCCCCACGACGCCGTAGGTCACGTGGATGCCGGCCTCCTCCATCCGTTCCGCGAGACGGATGTTGGTTGCCTCGTCGAAGCGGGCCTTGAGCTCCACCACCACCGCCACCTGCTTGCCGTTTTGGGCCGCGTCCAGCAGGGCGTCGATGATCCGGCTCTGACTGGAGGTCCGGTACAGTGTCATCTTGATGCCGCGCACCTTGGGGTCGCTGGCCGCCTCCCGGAGAAACCGCTCCACCGAGGTGGAGAAGGAAACGTAGGGGTGCTGCAGCAGGATGGCACCCGCGTCGCGGATGGTGTGGAAGATGTTTCGGGAGCTGGAGAGCTGCGGGTGATCGATCGGGTGGTGCGCCGGATCGTGCAGGCGCGGGTAGTCGAGCCGGGAGAGCTCGAACAGGTCGCGCATGGCGAGCATGCCAGGGACCTCGAAGACGTCGTTATCCTCGTCCAGATCCAGCTCGGCTGCCAGCCGCCCGCGGTGCAGCGGCACCATGCCGCTTCCCACCTCGAGGCGGACGATGGGGGCGAAGCGGCGCTCCTTAAGCTCGCTCTCGATCATCGCCATCAGGTCGTCGGCCTGCTCCTCGTCCTTCTCCGTGTTGGCGTTTCGGGTGACCCGGAAGATCTCGCAGGCTTCGATGTGCATCCCGGGAAAAAGCATGTCCAGGTTGTTCATCATCACGTCTTCCAGCGGAATGAAGTGATCCCCCTTCCCCACCCGGATGAAGCGGGGCGAACCGAGGCCGACCGGCACCTTGACCCGCGCCAGAGACAGCTCGCGCGCCTTGGGATAACGCAGCGTCACCAGGAGGTTCAGCGAGAGATTGGAGATGAAGGGAAAGGGGTGCGCCGGGTCGATGGACTGGGGCGTCAAAAGAGGGAAGATGTTGGTGTAGTAGTGCTCGCGCAGGTACTTCTTCTCCTTGGGGATCAGGGTGTCATAGCTCTCGATGACGATCCCTTTCTGCTCCAGGAGGGCCAACACGCCGTTGAAGGCCTCCCTCTTTCGGGCGTTGATTTCACGGATGGAAGCGTGGCACTCCTGGACCTGCTGGCGCGGGGTGCGCCCGTCCAGGGTAAGTTCGTGCATGCCGGCACCGATCTGCTGCTTCAGGCCTCCGAGGCGCTTCATGATGAATTCGTCGATATTGGCGCTGACGATGGCGATAAACTTCAAACGTTCCAGGAGCGGGGTCCGCTCGTCAACCGACTCGTGCAGCACGCGTCGGTTGAACTCGAGCCAGGTCAGTTCCCGGTTCAGGTACCACTGGCTGTCGCTCAGGTCGAACGGGCTGTCGGCCGAGGGTGCACCCTTTTTCGGGCCCTTGAGTGCTCGTTTCTTAACCACCGCCTTCAGGGCATCTTTTTTAAGCCCGCCCTCCTCCGACGTGACAACCTTGTCGCCCGCCGCCTTTAACTTCGCCCCCTTCGGCTTGAGCGTCTTTTGCTTGGCCTTGGGCTTGGCACTCTCTGCCTGGGCACTCTTCCCAGCGCCGGCTGATACGCCGGCGAACTCGCCAAGCTCGGCGCTGGCAAGCGCAGGCTCGCTTGCCTCAAAAGTCACGACCGTCTGACTGACACGCTGCGGGTCGGTATTGCCAATAGCGCTTTCCTGCTCTGCTACCGGTGCAGAATTGACATCAGAAATAGCTTGTTTATCCGGTACTGATTGTTTCGTCTCTATCAAACTGAATCCTCCAGAGCCCCGGAACTTGTTACTTCAGGCACCGGTAGCTCATTGTCGACATGTTTTGGATTTTCATAGTATCGTATTATTGGTCAGCTTGATATAGCAGTCTGTTACTCTCGGGAAGGGTCAACCGAAGTCTTGCCGATTGTGATTGCCTTCGAGGCAACCGTGAAGATCCACCCGCCCGAAACCGGAATAATGAATCAGAAAGGAATGAGCGAGGCGGGGCGCTAAAGGTTACCAAATCGCCCTTCTTTTGGCAGAGGACGAATAGGGATGAGATGCGAGGGCCTCGGGGGGATTGAGGGTCCTTTTCTCCGGGAAAACAGTTACCAGTCGTTAAGCATGCGGGCCATCTGCTCTCCGTATATTTCCACGTTTAAGGCACGATAGGAATCGCGAATTTCGCGCAAGGTTTCCATCGGCTGATCGAGGTCGCGGAAAAATCTACCGAAAAGCAATCGGGTTATCGGCCTCATGCCACACCCCCTTTGCCACTTCCCTGCGACACGAACGGAGTCGCGAGGAGAAAGACGCCGGTCATCTTGAAGAGCATGGTATGCATCGGCGTCAGACCTTCCAAAAGGATCTCGGCCTTCTTTGCCTCGCGGATATCCTTAAAGCAGCGCAGCAGCAGTGCGATCCCCATGGAATTGACCCTTCCTGTCTTGCTGAAATTGAACCTCACCTGACTGCAGCGCACCCGCGCCGGCAGGTCCTTAAAATATTTCTCGGACTGGGCATCTATGTTCCCCTCGAGGGCAAAGTAGTCAAACCCCTCAGTCGACTGGCAATTCATGCAGCTTCTCCTATTTGGTGCTCTGTGATATGGAAGCCCCGCGGCGCCTCGGGAGGAAGCCCGGAGAAGAGCTGCAGGTGACCGCCTACGGCAGTTTTTTGCCCCGGGTGAACATTCACGTGAAACTGATCCAGAAAACGCCAGATGATGAAGAGGCCCCGTCCGCCCTCGTCATCAGAGTGCGAACCGGCTTCCTGGTTGCGGGCCAGGAACTCGATAACCAGGTCGGGTTCCAGACTTCCCCAGTTGTCGGTCAGCTTAAGCGCCAGGGTCACGCCATCAAAACCGAAACTGAAGACGATCCGCTCCCCGGGCAGCATGACCCGCGGCTCACCCTTTTTGAACAGCTTGCCACCATGAGCGCCGCGCGGAGCATCATACAGCGCGTTTTCCAGCAGCTCATCGGCAAGAAGCGCCCCTTTTTGCCGCAGCAGCTCGTACTCTTCGCCTTCTCCCTCAAGCACCGCTTCCAGGGCGCCGATCAGAGGCTCCTTGTCTTCAGTCGAATGAAGCTGGAAAGAGTGTATCGGAGTGCCCTGTTTGAGACAGGAATTTATTTCCCAGGGACGCCGGGCGACCAGCATTTCAATTGCAGCCGACAGTTCCTCTCGGTCCGACCGGCCGCTTCCCGGCGGGCTGATCGCCAGATGACGCACATTGTCTGCGAAAAGGGGCATGAGCGGCGGAGAGGGAGCGCCGGAGCAAGAGACCAAGAGGAGTTCGCTCTGCGGGCAGGCAGCACGGATGAGCCGGGCAAGTTCCGGGTGCTGAACCGGATAGAGTCGGGAGGAAAGTATTACGAGGCGCAGGGTGGCCCCGGCACGACGCAGCAGTTCCAGCGCATGCGTGAGGTCGCCGTCCACCGCTATGCTGAAAAGCTCGGGGACCTTTTCCATACTGGACTCCCAGAGTCCCCTGTCACTTGCGTCCTGGCAAAGCATCACCACCGTTTGAGTCTGCTGCATTACCTTCTCCTTAAGCCGCTTTGCTCCATCCTGTTCAAAGCCGCTCGAACCTAGCGACCAGTGTCGTGACGTCATCGTCGAGAACCTTAGTACCGGTAAAGGCGGCGACCCCATCCAAAAGAGAGCCGTGCCACAGACGCGGGGGGAGATTCCTGTTTCTAGACAAAAGTTCGACCAGGCGCTCGTAGCCAAACTCCTCGGCGTTGGCATCGGCACTTTCCACGATGCCGTCCGTGTACATAAAGAGAGCATCCCCGCGGTCGAAAAAGGCGTGGCTTTCGGGAAACTCCGAGTCCCGTTCGAAGCCGAGCGGGAAGCCGACCGCAGCGTCGAGCATTTCTGCCGCTCCCGACTCACCCCTCAGGACAAAGGGAAAGTTGTGCCCCGCGTTGGCTATGGTGATGGTTCCCGCGGCAAGATCGATGCTTGCGATGAGGCAGGTCATCAAAAGGCTCTGGCGTGCTGTGGCGAGTATGGCGTTGTTCATCCCGGCAAGAAGACCCGAGGGCGTGTTCACACCGAGCGAAAGGAGCGTGTGGAGGCTCGCCTTGGCGGCAGTCGTCACCATCCCGGCCTGTACACCGTGACCGCTCACGTCTGCAACGAGGAGCCCTAAGGTATCTGCGCCGACACTGAAGTAGTCGAAGAAATCGCCGCCAATCTCCGAACAGGTGGTGACCCCTGCCCCGACGGTGACCCCCTGGAAATGATAGAGCGGTGGCGGCAGAAGGTCCTGCTGGATCTTGACCCCGTGTGCCACCTCCTCCCGAATCCTTGAACTCAGCTGGTCCAGCGTTGCCAGGAGCCTCTTCTGCTGCTCGGCGACCGCCATCATCAGGTCGGACACTGCCACGACTCCAATGCAGTTTCCCAGTTCCACAATCGGAAAGGCGTCGGTCTGCAGCGTCGGGTCGACCGCAAGAAGCAGTACGGCCGCTTCGTTGATGTCGAGGTGAGCGGTGAGAACCACCTTTTTGCCGCCCAACTCATCGAGCAGAGCGCTGACCGGCTTCTTGGCGTAGAGGTCCATGGAGAACTTACGACTCAAAAGGTTCAAGAGTTCCTTGCGGTTTGCACTGCCAAGAAAAAGGGCGCCATCGCAAATCGCAACGGTAAGAAGTTCTGGCGTCTCCTGGAAGAGCGCGAGCAGTGCGTGAATCTGCAGATCCGCGCTGGCTTTGACAGGCTTTTTGCTTACGTCGACAAGCTTTGGAATAAATGAGTCTTGGAACATAGGTACGGTGCTCCTGTGCCTGTTTACCTGACCGCAGTGTACAGGGTAAATGTTGTGGTACTGTTACAGGAGGGTACCAATTTAATGAGAGTTTCGGCTGGCATAGGGTGAGATTGGAACAGGCTTGGAACGAACCAGATGATGAGAGTCCTTGGTCTCAGAGGTGATGCGGAGGCTGTGGCTTAAGGGGCAGACGGTGTTTAGTCCCCCGCGTAGGGAGACAGGGGGGTCATTAGCCCGGGCGAATCACCCCCCTGCCTCTCTACGTTCGGCTTTCCCCCTATTTCATAGGGGGGATAAAGTACCGACTCGCTTCAGGTATTCCTTAACTTAAACGGCAGTGCATTTGACGGCAACAGGTTTGGCCATCCCGACCTATCGAGCATCATTCCCTGCCGGGCCGTCGCGTTGTCAGTAGCTACTCCTTCCATCATCAGGCTGAAGTTTCCACCTGTGTCAAGGGCCGCCTTCGATGATCCGAGCAACGAAGCCGCCAGATTGAGCTGTTTCTCAAGATTCTTCATCTCTCACCCTCCCTATTCCCAGCCGTGCCTATAGTGAAATAATTTGGTCAGGCTGCCTGCACAGAGCCACATCTCGTTTCGATCCAGGCTCCTGACTCGATCAGGTTCATCACCGGCAAGCTCCAACTATGCGAAGCTTCGCGCATCCGTTGGGCCCTTTCCGGATTTTGCTTATCTTCCACCGAGGAACCTGCTGATTGCCGCTTCGCCAAGGTCCACATTCTCACCTGTTCCAATGTCATTAGGTCCAACTGCTCATCGGTTACGCTACCAAACACCCTTGTCCCTCCCCAACTTTATTATTAATGTCTATCCTCACGGGATATTTGTGGCAAGGATACCAAACGAATGTTGCAGTCAGGTATCCGTAAGGTAAAGATTGAGAGGAATCTGGGACGGCCGGACAGCGCGAGGATCGGAAAAGGCGTTCCAGTAGGAATCTCGAGGCCCCGCCGGCCAATGCTTACCGCAGGGACGGCCATCCTTCGTTTGCCGTGTGCCGCAATTGTGACACAGATGAAACAGCATCAAAATAATGGCATGTTATCGTTTGCCATCGCCATCGTGCGCCGGGGATTGTTTAGCCAATAACGAGGGGGGGAATATGCGAATACTTGATACTGTGGAGTTCATACCCGATCCAGGCCGCAGACTTTCAGAGGAGGAACGTACTCAACTAGCACATCTTTACCCGTGGCCGAGACCCAAATCGAGGTGCTGCAAACTGGAAAAGGACAATGACAGATGGCGTCTTGGACGCATCTGAAGGCGGGGCAGGCGGGGAACCTTCGCGCTCCCCGCCTGCTGACAGCAAATACGACCTCAGTTAGTGCTGTGCCTGATATCTTTACCCTTCACCATGAAGATCACCATCTCTGCCAGGTTGGTGGCATGGCCGGCGATACGTTCCAGACACTTGGAGATGTGGGTAATCTTGATGGCTCTAGCAATGATGGCCGGTTCCCCCAACATGAAGGCAAGAAGTTCCTGCTGGATCAGGCCATACAGACTGTCCACCGCCCGGTCGTCTGCGCATACCTTTCTCGCTAAAAGCTCATCGCCTCGCACAAAGGCGTCCAGCGCCTCCTGCACCATGGTAGAGGCGGCCTGCGCCATCGCAGTCAAGCCTGCAACGGTTTGCAAGGGGGGTTCCTGGTTCAGCTCCCTCACCCTTTTGGAGATGTTCGCGCTCAGGTCACCGATCCGCTCCAGATCGGTCACGGTCTTCAACGCCAAGGTGATAAACCTCAGGTCGCGGGCTGCCGGCTGACGCAGGGCGAGAACCTCCAGGCAATCCCTATCGATTTCAACTTCCAACCGGTTAATTTCCTGGTCAGAGGCGATGGTATGCTCAGCCAACTCGGTATCTCTTTCCACCAGGGAGAGGATGGAGTTGCCGATCATCAATCCTACCTTGCCCCCCATTTCAAGGAGCTTTCCACGTATCGCGTCAAGTTCGATATCGAACTGCCTACTCAAATGTTCTCTCTCCATGCGCGGCCTCCCCGACGGTTGCGTCAAGCTGGAGATACACCTTGACGAGGATACAGTGGCGAAAACACCGACCGTTCGACTTCAATCAGGTCACAGCCCCCTGCAGGGCTAGAATTCCGGCAGAGCGTTGAGGGCCATCATGCTAGAGCCGACAGCATCTGCAAAAAGGAAACTGTTCTTAAAGGCACGGAACATCAGAACTCAACGTAGCGTTTCCTGATGGTTTATTGGGCAGCTTTCAGAGGCTTGTTTAACTTTGCCAACACCGCCGACACGATGAATTCATTCATGCTGATCCCGACGTCGGCTGCCTCTTTTTTAAGACTCTTACGCACAGATTTTTTCATGCTGACAAGAAACTTGGTCACCTTGTCGTCCTTCGCAGCCTTAAGCTTGTCTTCCTTTGGAGCCTTCAGCTTGAGTGCTTTAGGAGCCTTGAGAGCCTTGGGCGCTTTCAGCTTGGGCTCTTTAGAAGCTTTAATCTTGACGTCTTTGGGAGCCGTGAGCTTTGCTAGCTTGGGAACCGCAACCTTGGCTTTTTGGGAAGCGGTGAGTTTTGCTTCTTTGGGTGCCGTGAGCTTTGCTTCTTTGGGAACCTTGGCTACTTTGGGAGCCTTTAGTGCGTCAACCTTGGGAGCCGTCCGGGCTTTTGCAGTAACTACTGCCTGTTCACTTTTCACGGCTTTTGCTTTAATTGCCTTAGGAGCCGATGCGAGTGCTTCAGGTAATATCGCGGTCTTCTTGGCTACTGCGCTCGGGACAGTTTCCTGCTCATCAATTAGCTTCATAGTGCCGATCTCCTCTGTTTTACTTTTCATGCTTTCTCCTGGTGGTTCGTATATTCGGGACCTGGCGTTCTAAAACATAATATGTATTATAATTATAATAACTATAATAGTCAAATGACATTACCAATCCTCTCTGAATGACCAGGTAAACGACCGATTCTACTGGCCTGGCTGCAGCAGGCCAGAGTCAGGAGGTCCAGGGGAAGGCGTATTTATTATCACCCAATGCGCGAGAAACAAGTCTATGATTTTTGAGCTGGGTTTCTGGAATTCACAAGAGGTAGGCGGGGGTCCCACGATAGGTCGGAATAAATGAAGGGGTCTGCACTAACAAACTCTACTGTCAGTCCAGACCACTTTATTGTAGCTTTGGCAGTTAGTCTACTTGATGGTTTTTGCTGGTCTACAGAACGGTAAAAGGTGACAAAACGTACCTTCCAGGAGGGGCGTCCGGCGAGGGGAAGCACAACAAGCGACCGACGCGTGGCAACGACGCCAAATTGGCTCATCACCCCGCGCGCTAACGCCCGCTAACGGTTCTGCGCGTTCAGTCGGTCAAGTTCCTCAAGAAGGCCCCTCTGCTGTTCGACAACGGCCATCATCAGGTCCGCCACGGCCACGATGCCGACACAGTGCCCGTTTTTCACGATCGGGAAAGCATCGGCTTTCAGGGCCGGGTCGAGCGTGAGCAGTTGCAGGGCCGCCGCGGTTATACTGAGTTCCGGCCGGAGCACGACCTTCTTGAGCCAGAGATCGTCAAGCAGGACGCTGACCGGCTTTCTGGCATACAGGTCCATGGCGAACTTGCGGCTCAGCAGGTTCATCAGGTCCGTACGGCTGATACTCCCCAGGAATACTCCGCCGTCGGCAATCGCTATGATCAAAAGCTCGGGATGCGCCTGAAAGAGCGTGAGCAGTTCGTGAACCGGGTGCTGCGCGGCGATGCTGACTGCTTTCTTGCTGATTTCGGAGAGTTTTAAAATGGATGTTTCGTAGGACATGCCTGGGGCGCCCCTCCTTTGATGTGCCGGCATCATAAAGGAGAAACCTTGAGATTGTGTTACAAGGCGGTAACGATTGTGCGTCCGCAGACAGAAGCCAGGTCCTTTGCTCGGGGAAAATCCGCGCGAAAGAAGGTGTGGATCCGCCCGGTTCCAGCTTGTAGGGGCGAATCCCAGCGATGGCGCCGCCTGCCGCAAACTCAGTAAGTAGAGGCAGACGGGTCCGAAAGTCCCCTCTCCCGAAGAGCCGGGGCAGTGCTTCGTGGCAAATCCCTCACCCCCGCCCTCTCCCCGGGGGGCACTGCCGTTAAGTTAAGGATTCCCGTTTGCCTCCCTCCTTTGTGAAGGGGGGGCGGGGGGGATTTAGCCCAGGCTGCCAGCGCGTCTACGTATATGACAGAAACCAAATCCCCCTAAATCCCCCTTCACAAAGGGGGACTTTTCTGCTGCCACCTTCCTAGCTGAAGGCGTACACCAATCCTTAACTTGATGGCAGTGCTCCCGGGGGGGGGCAGACCAGAACCGAGGAGAGCAGGAGACAAAAATCGGCGCCGCTAAATTTTTTCAGTATTGACATAAAAGCTCATGGTTGCTGCTGTTACCCGGCTAAGGCCGGTATAGAGGAAGATGACGACCCAAAGCAGCTGCAAAAGCAGCACGGGACCCGGGCTCCAGAGACTCTCAAAACCCCGGGAAAGTGACGGCAGGGAGATCGGGGCGCCCGCGAAAAGTCTCACGGTCAAAAAACCGTAGGCGATGCCGATCAATCCCATGACCTGGTAGGCGGATAACCTCCCCGCGCCGCGGTGGTCGTCCCGGAAGAACTCGGAGAGCACCCGCCACCCCTGGGTGACGCCGAGGGCTAAAAGGTACGCGGCGGAGTACTGAGCGCACAGGAAAAGCAGGGTCGAGACGAGACCGGCGCTGCAGTAAAGCAGGTAGGTGGCGCCCTGGACCGGGAGCACCTTAACGCCGTCCAGGCTTGAGGCGTAGGCAATCTTCTTGGTCTTGCCGGTGAAGGTGAGAGCGACCGGGGCGACCAGCCTCGCGACCCTGGGGTGGCAGGCGGAGAGCGGTTTGCCGTAGCAGCAGCCGAAGCTGACGCAGGCGAGCCGTCCGAGACCCTCGCCGAAGGCATAGGCGATGGAGATGGCCGCGAGTGCGGCCAGCGGCGGCACCCTATAGCCCTGGTCGCCCAGGGGGACCAGGTTCACCAGTTCCACGATCCAGGGGGAAAGGAGCGTTCCGACAAAAACCGCCCCACCCACCGTGAAGGTGTTTGCCTTCTTTTCCACCAGCTGCGCCACCAGGCGCGAGGCGGGCACGCAGCAGGCCAGTAGCAGCGCGACTATCGCCAGGACCGCCTGCAGCGAGATGCCGGCCGCCCCCATCAGCACCAGCGCCAGAAAGGTGGCAACCAGATAGGCGTTGGCCGTCAGGATGCCGTACCAGGTGAGATTCACCCCAGTCCAGGAGCCGTCGCCCCCCTTGTGGACCGGGACGGTCGCGGCGATCTGCCACCCCTCTCCGGGGAGCATCTTCATCCCCCAGAGTAGGTAAAGACCCGACAATACGGCTAGAGCTGAAATGAACACGGTGTGCGTCATGATGGAATTCCTCCTTTTGATAATTCTACGGACTGCCCCCTGCCCCCATCCCCACCCCCGCCCTCCCCTTGAAGGGGAGGGAGTAGCTTCTTCAAGTTGGGACAGGTGCACCTGGCAGGCTGGCCACCGATTTTCCCAACCGTCTCTCCCTACCCCTTACCCTTTTTCCTGTCCTTTTCTCGTTGGCCTTTGCCCAAATGCTGCCAACACGTCCCTCCCCTTTCAAGGGGGAGGACAGGTGGGGGATGGGGTAACATTTCTTCAGCGTGCCGTTCCCAAAGCTGCACGGACCCTGATGTCCGTTTCCACCAACTGCCCCCCGAACCCCTTGGAGAAGCGGCTCACCGCGTCGCAGCGACCCTGGTTGGCGACCAGGTCGGCGGAGAAGTCGATCCGCCCGCGCTGGAATACCAGGATGTCGGTGCTGCTCCCCGGACGGTAGAGCGACTTCGGCTGCCCCTTGGTGAGAAACATGCCGGGGACCACGGGCTGCGGATCCTGATACTCACGGGCGCTGTAGCACTGCACGATGTCACCGATCATCAGGGCCACCACTTCGACCATCGCCACCAGCCCCACCCCGGTACCCCCCTTCACGTCGGTATCGATGATCGTTACCACCCTGCGGTTCTTGGAGTACGGCGTGGCGACGGAGACGATGGCGCTCGGGTTGCAGGAGTTGAAGGCGCCGTCCACGTCGTAGATGTCGGCCACCTCGCCCGAAACCGGGCAGTGGTTGTAGTGGTACTTGTCGGGTGTGAGCCGGAAAAGGGCGAAATCGCCGTCGCGCAGGGCGTTTTGCCAGGGGCGCTGCTCTCCACCCAGCAGCTCCTCGAAGCTGAAGAATTTGTCCTTGATGAAAAGGCTCGAGCTCTCAAGGCAGGAGCCCACCAGGACGCGCGCATCGGCTGGGGAAACGACAGAGCACGGGTCCGCCGGCAGGGGGCGGCAGTCCCAGTAGCGGATCTGCCGCTCGAAAACCTTGCGCGGGGTGTCGAGCTCGGCGGCAGACGACAGGCACTCCTCCAGGTCGATGTTCAACTGTTTGAGGAACCTGCTGCAGGCTGACCCGTAAGAGCCAAAGTGCATGTCGTAGTTGAGATACCCGAGGACGTCGGTCATCCGGGGGCTGGTCAAAAGCCGGAAGAGCCCGGGGGCGTTTTCCCGGACCTGGTGGTACATGAGCCCGATCAGCCGGTCGGCGAAAAGCGGCTCGTCGCAAAGGGCCCCGCTATCCCGCGCGATATATTGGTGCCGCATGGTCTGCATGGCTCTTTCTCCTTTGCAAAAGCGTCTCTGCTTTTTCCTGGTCACGGGTCACGCTCAAAAGCGTGAGGTTCATCAGGCGCCGCAGATTTCCGGCATCGAGCCGTTCGGCCAAAAGATCGCCCCGGGCGGCGGCGAGAAAATCGGCCGCACCTCCCCCCTCCCCGAGCGCGTGCAGCACCGAGCACTCCAGTGCCCCTCCCCGGGCGGCGGCGCGCTCGAGGTCGCGAAAGTCCTCCTCCAGGATCGCGATCCCCTCCTCCATGTGGCGCTGGCGCAAACCGCCCCGGTAGTAGCGCTCGGCTCCCCGGTTGAAATCGTCGGCCGGCACCCGCATCGGGGCGCTGGCGTTCAGTTCGCCCAAAATCCCCAAGGTCAGCTTCCCCGCCGCCGAGAAGGTATCCGGGTCGCCAAGGCGCTGCTCCAGATCCCTGACGGTTTGCTCCAGCCCCATCATCTCGATGAGATCCTGCCCCTCCTCGCGCAAAAGCCGCAGCAGTGCCAGCCGGTAGTCGCTCACCTTCACTCGCAGATAGCCGGGATAGCGCCGACTGGGGCGCGCCTCGCGGGTCTTGGCTAAAATCCGCTGCAGGAAGCGGTTGGCGCTCCCCTTCCTGACGAAGAAGGTGGGGTTACCGATCGCTGCGGCGAAGAAGATCTGGCGCCGTTCGCTTTCCAGCGTCGGGTCGTCGGGTATCTCGGCATGGGTCAGGCTCCCCGTGGCCATCAGCTTGAAGGCCAGGGCGTTGATCAGCATCTGCAGGTCCGTGGCCCGCCCGAGGTCCTGCTGCAGCGAGTCGAACTGGCTGTAGTGGCGCCCCTCGAAGCCGGAGAACCCCATGACGCCGAACTCGCGCAGCTTGTAGAGGAGGTAGAGCGACATCTGGGAATCGAAAACCCCGAGATCGGCCAGGTCCCGCTTCAGTTTGTCGGAGTTACCGACCCGGCCGTTCAGAGCCGGGCTCTGCGGGGTGCTCATGAGGCAGATGAGGTAATCGACCAGGCGGTAGTCCGGCACGAAATCTCCCTTGAGGCGAAAGATCCCGCTCACCATCTTGTCAATCCAGGGAGGGCCGAAGGGGGTGACCGGCTGCCCCATGATGGAGAGGCTCGCCTTTTTCTGCCAGCGCCTCCAGAGCATGCGCAGATGGGTGTAATCGAGCTCGTGGGGCAGAAAGCCCAGGGCGCGCTCCGGGTGGAAGTCGGTGTACCCCAGGCGATAGGGTGAGGCACTGTAGGTTCCCACGAAAAGCGGCAGGAAATGCTCGGTCATCTTGATGGTCAGGTCCCCCAGGTACTTCTCGTGGGTCTGGGTGAACCCTGAGCCGGGGTCGCCCAAGAGCCGCCCCAGTTTGAGGCTGCCGAGACTGACATGGGTGCCGTTATTGGCGAGGCTCACGTTGGACACGTTGGGAAGCACCACCAGGTTGTTGCTGATGATCCCCGCCTCGCGCAGCTTGGCAACCGCGTTCAGCTGGCTTCTCGAGAGCACCTGGTGGCAGAGCTTCATGTAGCGGTGCTTCTCCTCCCCTTTGTCCCACCCGGAGAGACAGGGGCTCATGAAAAGCTCCCGGTAAAAGGCATCTGCCACCCGGTCGTTCAGCTCCTTTTGCCGGACCGGCGGGTGCGGTGCGAAGTAGACCATAGCCCGCTGACCGCGTTCTTTGAGCCCGAAGTTTTCATTGGCATACCTGACCAGGAGCTGGGTGAAAAGAAAGCGCTTCGAGGTCTCCCGGGCCAACTCGCGTCCCATTCCGCCTTGTAGGGTGAGCGGGACCACGTGGAAGGAGAAGGTTTCCGGCGAGGTGTTGTCGTTCAGGTAGTGCCCCATGAGGCGCCTTCCGGTCGCCTCCAGCGCCTCGGGGAGCTTTTGGGAGCCGAGCAGGTCGGCAAGGGAGAGCTTCAGGAGGTAGCTGACCGGAAGCCGGAGCAGTTCCTCGCCGTCCTGGCCCCTCACGAAGAAGCGTCCCGCGTCACTCCTGCGACCGGCCGCCGGGTTCTTCTTGTCGCTTAAAAGGTCGCCCTCGAACACCTGGAGCGCAAAGAGTGAGAGTTTTTCCGGGGGAAACCGGACCCAGCTGTTTTCCCAGACGCCCTCCCGGTTGCCCGCCAGGTAGTGCTCCAGATCGGCAATCAGCCGCTTCGGAGTGTCCCCTGCCGCGGCGCGTTTGGCAATGTTCGCGAAATAATCGGACTGCTCGATGATGCAGGGAAGGTCGACATCCCCGCGCCCCCCGACGACGACCGCCTGCAGCTCGGTCTCAGTGCCTCCGGTCGTGTCACCTGCGGCGAAAGGAAGCCGCTCCAGGATGCTGCGGCCGCCCCCCTCGGCGCAGAGCAGTCGGGACACGACATTTTTATGGTAATGGGGGTGCAGCTCGGTGATAGTTGCCAAGGGTGGGTCAGAAGAGATACCTGGAGAGAATTCCGCTTGTTGTGACATGCAGACCTCCTTTACGGTTAAGTGGCGCCATCTGCTGCCTTCTATTTACCGTAAATTTATGGAGATCGTGTGACCGTTAAGTAAAACCTCGGTGACTTAAGGGTTTACCTGAATTTTACCAGTATTCATCCGCCGTATGTACAATTGGGATATTTGTCTGCTTGAGTAGCGGATAGGCGAATACAGACGAGCGTGGGGTGGGTAGGCAGCTTCTTCAGCTGGGAGATAACGACATCTGGCATTGCGAAAAGTGTGACACGAGGAAGGTGACGGTATGGATTCATATCGAGAAGAACCAGGTCTGCTGTGCGGCGCTACTTGCCGGTGGCGTCTATATTGTTAACACGAATCAGGCGCAGGCCGCCAGGGTCGAGCCGCCAAAGGCGAGGTTCAGCACCCTCTGCCCCGGGAAATCGTGCGCCAGATTGTCCCACAGGCGCATGGAGGAGTTCCCGTAAAATACCACCGGACCCTCAGGGGGTGGCGTCTCACGCAGCCGCCGCTCCAGGTCGCAGACTTCTTCCTCGTACCATTCCATAGTCAGCGCCCTACCCTGAGGTCAAGGGCGTTAGTGAGATCGTTGACCCGGGCGTCCCTCTTGCCGAGCGGCTCCAGTCCCCAGCGCAGCTCGATCAGCCGCAGGATCGAGGTCGTGTCGTAGCTTGTGTGGTCGAGGTACCCTTTGGTGGTGAAACGGGAAGGTCGGGTCCGGCTTTCCCGCCAGCGCGTCGTCCCACCCTCCGGAATACCAGGCCCAGGAAAGCCCCTTTGCGCTCAGGCGCCCGCCGATGTCCGGCATGGTCTGGGGCGGCACCAGCTTCGCGGGGTCCTTTTCCGAGGCGGGATGGGGCTGAGGAGGAATTCCCCAAGACCACTACGCGCAAGATCAAGCGCTTCGAGGTTGAGGCGAACCTGCCAGAGCGCCGGGAGCCCTGAGGCGGGCAAGCCGGAGCAGGCCCCGATTTTTTTGGGACGAAAAAAAGGCCCGCAACGCTCGGTACGAATCGTTGCGGGCCTTTCTGCTCTGCGGCGGACGGTCGGCAATATGGTTGTTTACTGGCCAAGTAAGTTTCCGCGATACTCAATGGGCCTGAAGACACCAAGAAACGCTGACACAACCGCCGCCTTGCAAAGATTTGTTACAATCAGGTAAACTTTTATAAGCCCGACCGATATCACTCTGTTAATCATTGCATATTGTCACAATAGGATTAAAGTTGCGGGCGGTGGCAGGACAGAGTTATCTACCACAGGACGCTGGAACGACTAACAATGCCGCAGCACTATCACAAATAAGGAGGATGACCAGACATGGAACAACCCGCAACGGATTTACGGCAACTGAAGGGAATCGGCAGGGTACTCGTGAAGAGACTGCAGGACGCAGGGCTGGACAGCTTTGCCAAGATCGCAGAGTCCGGCGACGAAGGACTGGCCAAGATCAACGGTATCAACCAGCTGAAGATCACCTCCATCCTGAATCAGGCGAAACTGCTCGCCGAAGTGGAGCCCGCCGCAGCACCGGACGCCGCCGGGGTTCTGCAGCAGCGGCTGATCGAGGTAAAGGAACAGGTCAGCACCCTGGCTGCGGCCTCCCGGGAACGCTTTGCACAGGAGCTGGACGGCAAGTCCGGCAAGAAACTGCTCCTGGACCTGGCCCGCATCGATGACGCCTTGGGACTCCTCAGCTTCGAGGGGAAGAAAAAATCCCGGCGCGCGGGCAAGGCGCTGAAAAGGGTGCAGAAACGGGTGGCGGGACTCTCTGCGGACGCCGGTCTTAAAAAGGTGCGCAAAACTCTCAAGAGAGCAAGAAAGGCCGTACTCAAAGCGGTGTAATGGCCGCAAGCTTTAGCTATCCACCACCAAGCGCGGGCGAGGAGTTACCTAGTGAAACAAAACCGGATCGCGGCCATTGACATCGGCACCAACTCGATACGGAGCATGGTCATCCAGGTCGATGCCGCAGGCAAATACCGGATCCTCGATGACGAGAAGGTGACGGTCAGGCTCGGCGAGGGACTGAACCGGACCGGCAACATATCGAGGGCCGCCTGGGAGCGCGCCCTGGAAGCCCTGACCCGCCAGAAGAAGATCATCGACGGCTACCAGGTGCTCTCCATCGAGGCGGTCGCCACCTCCGCGGTGCGCAAGGCCGCCAACGGGGGGGATTTCATTGCCGCCATCAAAAGCTCCATCGGGCTGGAGGTGGCGGTCATCAGCGGGGAGGCCGAGGCCGAACTTGCCGCGCTGAGCGCCTTCCACCACTTCGACCTGGAAGGGGTGCACCACCTGATCTTCGACATCGGCGGCGGGAGCCTGGAGCTGGTCTCGGCGCTCGGAACCCACATCGAGGAGATCCTCTCCCTGGAGCTTGGCGCGGTATTTCTCACCGAGAACTTCCTGAAAAGCGATCCGGCAGCCCCGGCCGAGCAGCTAAAAATGCGCAAATACATCCGAAAGGCATTGAAAAACGCCCTCGGTGACCAGGAACTCCCGGCGCTGCACTGCCTGATAGGCTCCGGCGGCACGGTCACCTCGATCGCGGCTATGACCATGGCCGGCCGCCGCCAGCGCTACGACTCGGCCCACGGCTACGAACTGCTACGCTCCGAAGTCGTGCACCTCCTGGCAATGCTGCTCAGGATGAGCGACAAGGAGCGCCGCTCGCTGCCGGGGTTGAGCCCGGACCGCGCCGACATCATCATCGCCGGGGTCACCGTCGTGGACGAGCTGATGGATTTTTTCCAGGTGAACCTTTTGCGGGTAAACGAGCGCGGCATCCGCGAGGGGCTGATCCTGCAGGGGCTGCGCAAGCACCACCTGCTGCCGCAGCAAAAGGCGCCGCGCTCCTGGCGCGAGTCGGTGCAGGAGTTCGCCCGCTCCTGCCACTTCGACGAGGAGCACTCCCGGCAGGTCACCAAGCTCGCGCTGGAGATCTTCCACGCGCTCGCCCCCCGGTTCGGCTGCTCCGACAAGGACCGGCGCCTGCTGGAGGCCGCCGCACTGCTGCACGACATCGGCTATTTCATCAACTATTCCAGCCACCACAAGCACTCCTACCACCTGATCCGGCATGCCGACCTCTTCGGCTTCACCCCGCGCGAGCGCGAACTGATCGCCAACATCGCCCGCTACCACAGGAAATCGCTACCCAAGAAAAAGCACGACAGCTACACCCGCCTCGCCGCCGAGGACCAGAGCCTCGTTTCACTACTGGGCGGCATCCTGCGCCTTTGCGACGGCCTGGACCGGCGCCGCAACTCCGTCGTGGAGGGGATTGACTGCACCCTCTCCCGGGGGACGCTGCGGCTCGCCCTGAGGGGGCGCGGCGACATGTCGGTCGAGCTTTTCTCCGCCAGGGGCAAGAGTGACCTGCTCCAGGGCGCCTGCCAGCTGAAACTGGTCATCGAGGCAGCGGACCTCTGCGCTGTGCCGGAACCGGCTCCCTGAGTCCGGCAGCAGTGACGGGCCTTTTTCCGGTAAAAAACCAGAAGGGAGCGTTTCGATGAAAGTAATTGCCCTCTACAACATCAAAGGCGGCGTCGGAAAAACGGCGGCCTGTGTCAATCTGGCCTACTGCTGCGCTAAGAGCGGCAAGAAAACCCTGCTCTGGTTTTCATACTATCCGTGTGGAGATTGGTGACCAGGGCCAAGATAACGGGCTAGCCGTTCCCCGGGGCAGGCGCAGGTAGCCGGGAAGCTATCGATCCAGGCCGTGGTGAGAGGGTCAAAGGTTAACAGGACTGTAACATTACCATGTTAGTCTGAACCCGTCGCCTGCCGGACTTGCGTCGGGCAGGCGACATTTCCGCAGCAGACGTTCCACGATAAAGGGAGGATACATGAACAACAGAGATTTTGTTCGGTATGGATCTGAGCTTTTGCCAGGAAGTTTGAGTAAGGCAACCATCTCATGGGAGGGGAGCCCCCCCTTCGAGTCGTACGTCGTCAATTACAGCGCCCGGGGAATCAACCTGCTGATTCCTGCAGTGCTGGTCCCCGCCAAGCTCCCCAAGGAAAAGGAGACCCTCCGGGTTCTTTTGCCGATGGACCAGATGTGGTTCACCGGCAGCTGCATTTACCTCAAGAGGGGACCGGACGGCTCGCTTTCCCTGGGAATCTGTTTTAACGACCCCAAGGAGCAGAGTTACCTAAAGGATCTGCTCTTCCACTACCTCAATACTCCCAGAGACTCACACTATTTCGTCAGCTACGAGTGGGAGGAACTGGTTGCCAAACTCTGCGCTTCCGATGACCCCCATCTGCAGGATATCGGACACCAGCACAGGGCGAACATCCAGACCGATACAGACAGGCCGCACCCCGGCTAAGTGAGGAACGGTCCCTTAGTTCATAACCCTGCAGAAAAGGAGTATCCCCTGCCAAAATCGAGACGATCAGCCGACCCGCTGCCCGAATTATCCTGATACTCCCGGGCCGACTGCACGTCTCGACAGTCTGTCCCCCCCCGCGCCCAGCAGACCAGCAGGAAGCAAAACGGAAAGGCTCTGCCGTCAGACACGCCGGCAACGGCCTGCCACTTCCTTCGGGCCCGCTCTCAGCGGTCCAGGACCTCCCGAACCAGGGTGAGCAGCTTTTCGGGCAGGATCGGCTTCATCAGGAAGTTGGCGCCGTCCTCACTGATGCGCTGCCGGTCGATGATATCCCCGGTGTAGCCGCTGATGAATATGGTGCGCACGTCGCCCTGCAGGGCACGTATCTCGTCGTAGGCGTCCCCTCCGTTTTTCCTCGGCATGATGACGTCAAGGATCACCAGAGCTATCTCGTCCCGGTACTGGCGGAATTTCTCCACTCCCTCCTGACCGTCCACCGCCTCGATGACCCGGTACCCCTTGGAGGTCATCACCTGGCTCATCAGGCTGCGCACCGAGTCGTTGTCCTCCAAAAGGAGCACGGTTTCCTCCCCCCGGGGAACGCTCGAAACCAGCGGCGCCCTTTTCTCCACCGCCTCCCCCGGCTCGACACGCGGCAGGTACACGGAAAAGACCGTCCCCTTGCCCAGCTGGCTGGCAACGCTGATAAATCCGCCGTGCTGCTTCACGATGCCGTAGCTTATCGAGAGTCCGAGCCCGGTCCCCTGCCCCACTTCCTTGGTGGTAAAAAACGGTTCGAAGATGCGCCGCCTGGTCGCCTCGTCGATTCCGGAGCCGGTGTCCGAGACGGTTATCAGTACGTAGGGCCCGGCTGTCACCGGGTCGTAGGCCTTGACAAAATCGGCCGAAAGCTCGACGCGGCTCACCTCCAGGGCGAGCGTCCCCCCTTCGGGCATGGCGTCGCGGGCGTTGGTTGCCAGGTTTACCAGCACCTGCTCGATCTGCCCCTGGTCCGCGAAGACCCCCTGCGACTGCTCGCCAAGAGTCATGGTAAGCTCGATGTCGGCTCCGATCAGCCTTTCCAGGAAGCCGATGAGGTCCCTCACCAGGCCGTTACACTCCAGCTTGCACGCCTGGACCGGATCCTTCCGGGAGTAGGCGAGCAGGTTCTGGATCAGTGCCACCGCGCGGTTGGATGCGTTGTTGATGCTGTCCAGAAATCCGCTGTAGGGCGCCGGCGGGTCGAGTTCGGTCACCAACAGGCTCGTGTAGCCTATTATCGCGGTCATGATATTGTTGAAGTCGTGCGCGACTCCCCCGGCGAGGGTGCCGATGGCCTCCATCTTGTGCGCGTGCAAAAGCTGGGTTTCCAGCTTCTTCAATTCGGAGATGTCGTGGAAGGTCCAGACCCGCCCGACCGCCCGGTCCCCGATGAACTGCGGCTTGGAAAAGCGCTCGAAGCAGCGCCCGTCGGTCAGTTCCACCAGGTCATAACTCTCCAGGTCGGGCTGCCAATAGAGTTCGGTCACTTTTTCGAAGAAGAGCACCGGGTCACGCACCTGCTCCAGAAGCGAAAGGAGCAGCTTGTTGGAGTCGCCGCTGGTGAGAGTTTCGTCGCCGATCCCCCACATCTCGACAAAACGGCTGTTGCAGGCGGAAATTTCACCGTGCGGATCGACCGCCATGATGCCGTCCAGGGTCGACTCGATGGTCGCCGACAGCAGGGAATGCGCCGCGACCGTCGCCTGCCTCGCCTCGAGTCGCTCCGAGAGCATGAGGGCATTTTCCAGCGCCACGGCAGCGCTGCTGGCAAGTCCCTGCAAGAGTGCCGCATCCTCCTGGTCGTAGCAGCGCGCCCCATCAGTGGTGTAGACCTCGAAATATCCGAACACCTCCCCGGAACTGCTCAGTACCGGCACGGCGAGGAGGCTGCCGGGGACCCTTCCCCATTCTGCCAGGAGAGCGTTGCTGCAGCCGCCGGCTGCCCCAATCAGCACCTCTTTGCCGGAGAGCACCTGGCCGGCGCAGCCTGCCACCTGAGGAAAGCTCTTTTCCAGCCGGAGGAATTCCCCCTCCTTAAGGAATTCCGAGATCAGGAGATCCCTCCCCTGAACCAGTCCGGCACATCCTCCCGAAGCCCCGGTCAAGGCGACGGCGGAATGGACCAGGGTTTTCAGCACGGCTGAGCTGTCGAGAACGGCGTTGAGCCGCTGGCTTGCCTGTATCAGTATGCCCAGTTGCCTCTGGTGCTGAATCAGAGCGAGTTCCGCGGCGTATCTTTCCGCGACTTCCCGCTCCAGTGCACTCTTGGAGCGCTCAAGTTCCAGGCTCTTCAGGGAGAGCCTTTCCAGCGCCTCTTCGGCGTGGAAACGCAGGGCGTTTTCCTGCGCCATTTCCGAACGCATCCCTTCATAGCGTTTCAGGGCGAAATAGGCGCAGAGGGTCGTCATGACGGAGCTGAAGATGATGGTGATCAGGTGCGAGGTCCAGATGCCGATATCAGGCTTGAGCCCCTGCTTCAGGGACTCGAAGGTGAGCATGATGGCAAGCGACGCGCAGAGCGTCAGGCAAAGCACCCCGGTAAAGGATATGCTCTCAGCGGCGGGCGCGCACGCTGTCAGGACAGAGGTGTCACATTCGGCAATGGGCGTTTCTTGTGACATACGGGGGGCCGCTCCTTTTTCCTGCAGCATACAGTGGGAGTTTGGCGATTATGTTACAGGGAGGTCCCAATTTAATGAGATTTGCGGCTTGGCCATGAGGGAAAATCAGGGGGGAGGAAGGGAACGACTCCGACTTGCCGCCGGAGCGGGGTACCAGTTTTGCGGGTGGTCGAAAGAGACGGCCCTACACGATCCGGCAGGGAATCACGGCGTCCTCACGGTAAGAGTAGACCGCACACAACCGGTGATATCCGTCGGCTATGACGACCTTTCCGTTGGCGGAATCACGCACCAGCAGAAGTGGCGACAACGCTTGCCCCGACGCTATCTTCTCCTGGTCCCTTTCCACATGGGCGTTGCTGATTCCGACCATGGACAGGCCGGACGCCCGGAAGATGTCCTTGGCCTTAAACTGCGCCGGGGAGGCGGCCTGCAACTTTCGCTCGAAGAGTGCAGCCTGCTTTTCCTGGTAGATCAGGGACAGGTAGGATAGTGCCGCAGGATAGTCCTGTGCTTCGGGCTGGCTGAGCCACTTGATTTCAACTTTTTTCGACATGATGTGTATCCCCCCTTTTGAATTTCGGACCTCAATGCGTAATAGCCCCTGCGCTCTCCCCTGCCCCGGCGCTTTTGCCGCCAGCTGACTCATAGGGCTGACCGTAGGCCTTCAGCACAGCCTGAGGGGTGGCGAAAAATGCCCCGCTCCCCAAGAGAGCGCTCAGCCCGGAACGGTCAAACTCATTCTGCACCGGCTGCAGGACCGCGCAAAAAACGAGCCTGACGCCCTGCCCGGCCAGCAGGCCGTGGAGCGCCCGCACGGTGGCCGCGGCGGTGAAATCCACATCGTCAACGGCGGAGAGGTCGATGCAGAACCATTTCAGGGGCGGCTGGGCCTCCCGGACCAGATAGGTCACCTCCCCGGTCAGCACCCCGACGTTGGCATAGTACATGTTGTGCATGAAGCGATAGATCAGGAGCCCGTCGGCGGCCTGCTGCGCTGCCACGACCGGTTTCAGGAGCCACCCTTCAGCCTGGTCCGTTACCAGCAGCATGTTGTTCGGCCGGTAACCGTGCCGCGTGTGTACCGCCAGCGACAGCACGATGGCGAGCAGGATGCTCTGCTCGACGCCGGCCAGAACCACGACGGCGGCGGTCACCAGCGCGACCCAGAACTCCCAGGGGCGCTCATGAAAAATGCCGCGCAGGGCGCCGACATCAACCAGTTCCACACCGATGAGAAAGACCAGCGCCGAGAGAACGGCCCCCGGAAGGTAGGCAAGCGGGCCGGTCAGAAAGAGCAGCACCAGCAGGACCACCAGGGTCGTGGTGAGCTGGGCGAGCTGGCTTACGGCGCCGGCGCTGTCGGCGATCTGGGTCTTGGTCGGGCTGCCGTTCACGACGAAGGTGCCCGAAAGCCCGGCGCCGATATTGGCCAGGGCCAGCCCCACCAGCTCGACGTTCTCCTCGAAGCTCTCGTTGTAGCGGGCGGCGTAGGCCCGCGAGGTGGCAGCGCTTTGCGCCAGGATGACCACGAACAGGGCAAAGGCGGTGGGAAGCAGCTTTTGCAGGAGCGCCCAGTCCAGGGAGTGCTGCGGCAGGCCGATGCCGGGCAGCCCGCCGGGGAGCGAGCCAATCACCTGAAGGCCGCGGGAGGGAAGCTGGAAGGCCCAGCTAAGCGTGATGGCGCCCAGCACGGCCAGGAGGGGACCCGGTATCCGGCGCGAGACGCAGCGGCAGAGGACCACGATCAACAGCGCGGCCGACGACAGGGCGAGGGCGGTCGGGTTCGTGTCACCGATCTCGCCCAGGAAGGCCGCGAGCTTTCCGGGGGTGCCCCGCCCGCCACCCGACAGGCCGAACATCCCCGGGAGTTCCCCGGCGGCGACCTGGATGCCGACCCCCGAAAGGAAACCGACCAGCACGGTGCGCGACAGGAAGTCCGCCAGGAACCCGAGTCGGGCCAGGCGGGCCAGCAGCAGGAACCCTGCCGCCAGCAGCGCGAGTATCCCGGAGAGGGCAAGCCATTCGGCCGAGCGCGGCGCGGCCAGGGTGACGAGGCAGGAGGCAAGGATGGCGGCGGTGGCCGAGTCGGCGCCGACCACCAGGTGCCGGGAAGCGCCGCAGAGCGCGTAGAGCGCCATCGGGAAAAGCAGGGTATAGAGGCCGGTGATAATCGGCGTGCCCGATATCTTCGTGTAGCCGAGCACCTCGGGGATGGCGAGGGCAGCGAGGGTCAGGCCGGCCAGGATGTCCGCCGGGACCCGGGCCCCCTCGACCGGGAGAATGCCGCGCAGCACCGGGATTTTCCGCCACCCTTGGCCGGTTTTAGCCATGGCACTTCCTCCCGTGCGGCTTAAGGCCCGCGCTAATGGCGGCGGTAGATTTCCAGAACCGAAAGAATGATCTCGATGATGATCAGGGCGATGATGATCCACTCCAGGCGGGCGGAGCGGCGGGCATGGGAGATGCCGGAAAAGACGTCGGTCATGTCCAAAAGCGTCTCCGACTTGTGTTTAATCTCCTGGTAGCGCGGGTTCAACTCGAAAAGGCGCGCCATGGTGAGGTAGAGACGGTCGGCCTCCGGGTCGTCCCAGGTGATCTCCGGCTTGTCCAGCACCATGATGTGGGCAATGGAGGTGAACTTGAAACCGAGGATGGACGAGGCGAGCTTCGCCATGACGCGGTCGGGAAGCTCCAGGGTGCCTTTACCCAGGTTGGCGATCAGCACCTCCACCTCGTCGAAGACGGCGTCGATGCGCTCCTCGATCCGCTCCAGGGCGACCGACTTGGCGATCACGAAGCAGATGATGTCGGTAAAGGCCTGGTTGTAGTTCTGCATGACGGCATAATCGTTGGTGATGGCCGCCTCCCGGTCGGCGTCTATCTCGAGCTGGTACTCTTCACGGAAAGTAAGCTGCGGCGGTATCTTCACGGCATCGACGTGCTGCTTGATGCCGTCCAGAAAGCGGGCGATGATATCGCCGGAGCAGTTGATGAACACCACGCAGCCGAAATAAAAGAGATACACCCGCTCCGGGTCACCATTCAGGGCGGGCGCGAAGGTCACCGGGCTTAGCTTCATCGGCTCTTCCCAGCGGTACTTGCGCGACATGCCGAGCGCGACCGCCAGCCGGTTCAGATCAAGCTCGCCCCCGAAGGCAAAGGCATTGAAGGAGTAGGTTCCCATTTCACCTCGATTCGAAACTGCCTTACATAGTACCACCATATTCAGGTGGCACAACGCACGTGGAAGTACCTCCCGAACGACTGATCCATTGCCATCGGGAAACGGACTGTCACATCCTGATTCTCTTTTCTTCCTGGACGGCCTTTGAGCGTTGCTGAGCGCAGGCAATCAAGCTCTGATGACTGCCGGGGTATTTTCTGTCAGTGGGAGTCCTTTTGAGGTAGCTTCCGTCCGGCTGCAGGTCCGACACCGAGCGCCGATCGTTTTGCTGAATATCAAGGATCGCCTGCAGTGCCTCGACCGGGACCATGACATCAACCCTCGCTTCGAGGTTGCGATTCATGAGATCGGCCGAAGCGATTGAATGGTGGCGTTACGAGCAACGCACAGGGAAGGGGCGGCCCCGAGGGCCGGGATGGGGATGACCAGGTGAAGATTGAAGGAGGAGGGACATCCTCTTGGGGGTAGTTCCCAGGGGTCCCGCGGCGGTCCCTCCCCCGTTTCCTTGACTACTGCGGGGTGCCAATAAAAGCAATACTGCCAGAATTTTTGAATATTATTTGAGCGGCGGGACCCTTCGCTGCCGTTCAATTGTCCATTTAGCCAGCCAGACGCGGGCTGGACAGCACGCTGGCCTCACTCTCGGAGCTACGGCACAATTTTTGCTCGTTACCAGGGACGGGGAAAACGAAATCTTGCAGTCAGGAGGTCCCATGCTGACCCGAATTGCCGTACTGTTAGGCTCTGTTACGTTCCTGGTGGCCCTCAGCGTCCTCAATGGTTGCAATGGCTCCGGGACCTCGGCCCCGGGCACATCTTCCGACCCTGCTGCCACCAGTGGCGGGGGGAGTGCCACCTCCCCCGCTCCCACCTCCCCTGCTCCCGGCTCCTCGACTCCCGCACCCAGCGCCGCGGCTTCCGCCACCTGGTTCGTATCCGAAGGGGTGCCCCTGATCGCAGCCCAGGTGGCCGCCCTCTTCGATGCAAATCTGCTCTACTTTAACGTTCAAAGTACCATAAACAGCTCAGGAGAGCTCAGGGGAGCGCTGCTCCCCTTCCAGACCAGCTTCCTGACCGACGCCGGAGACCCCTTCGCTCCCAACCCCGGCAAAAACCCGGTGACCTTTGCCGCGCTGCTGGGAGGCGACCAGGTAAGACCGCGTAACGTAGCCACTTTCGCGCGCGGGTACGGCTCGATTACCCTCGCCCCATTGACCGGGCAAATCACGGGTTTCGTCGTCGCTTCCGGGATCTCCGGTTCCGCCGCCTATCTGCGTGACGGCCTTCCCGGCGAAACCGGGGCCATCGTCTGCGCTTTGGAGGGCGGGCCTGTCATCTGGACCGTGCCTGCCGGCACCGTAGCAAGCGAGGCACAGCTGGCTCGCCTGGCCGCAGGCGGACACTATCTGGAGGTTCAAAGCGGCGCCTTTCCTGACGGCGAGATACGTGGGCAGTTGAACCAGCAGGTCAGATTTGCCTCTCTGAGCGGATCAAGCGAGGTACCAGCGGTGACCACCAGCGCCCTGGGCTTTGGCATGCTGGCTCTCAACCCGGCGACCCTGATCTTTTCAGGTTCGGTCGAGGTGACCGGGATCAACAGCACCATACTGGTCATCTCTCTCCAGATCGGCGCGGCTGGAACCAACGGAGTCGGCGGGCTGGTCTCGCTGACCAACAGCGGCAACGGCATCTGGTCCCTGCCACCCAATACGGTGCTGAGCGCGGCTCAGGTTGCCAGCTTCAATAACGACGAGCTCTATTACAATGTCCATACCCAGGATCATGTGACCGGTGAACTGCGCGGCCAGTTGCTGAAATCCGGCATACGCATCGCAAGCTCCACCCTGACCGGTTCCCAGGAAGTGCCTCCGGTGGCCAGTCAAGGCACAGGGACCGGGATGTTGGCAATAAATCCGATCACGGGCCAGGTAGTCGCCAGCGTCAGGACCGCCGGGGTCGACGGCACCTCGGTTCAGATCGGTACCGCTTCCGCCAGCGCAACAGATGCTCCCCTCGTCACCCTGTCAACGGCATCTCCGGTGACAGTCGTCCCGGCACCGGGCATCTCCTTTGCGCTCGATATCCAGCCTATCTTCAACGCGAACTGCATCGCGTCCGTTTGCCATGCCACAGGAGGACGCGCGCCCATGTCGTTGCAGCCGGGGCTCGGATATGCCGGCATCATCGACCGGGTTGTTCCCGGCAATGCAACCGCGAGCTTCCTGATCGCCAGGCTTTCCGGAGCCTCCCCGCCCCGGATGCCTTTGGGAGGTACTCCACTTTCTGCGACCAGCTTTGACCTTATCAGGTCATGGATCGACAAGGGGGCATTGAACAACTAGTACCCAGTCCAGCTTAAAATGTCGCATCTCCGTCGCAGGTGGCAGTTTCACTTGGCATACAGGAAAAGCTTGCCGTAGTTGGAGGTCTGCATGGAGAGCTGGTAGAGCAGCATGGCACCGACCTTTGGGGAATCGAAATCGGTATAAAGCTCCTGCCTCAGCACCGCCGCACCCGCGCCCGGGCTGAACTGACTCCTGCAATAGGCCAAAAGCTTTTCATAGTTGTCGAAACCCCTGAAATCGATGCTTACCGAGGTGAACCTGCCCTGGTAAAAGATGTAGGTGATCGTTTCGGCCCTGATCCCGCCAAAATCCAGGTTTTCGCCGTTGCGCTGAAAGGCTTCCACCCCCGGCATGACCCCCATGTGTCCTTCCACCAGTTTCGGATCGGAACTTCGTATCTCCCGGACCTCACTGCCCCAGCTGTAGTCCCGAAAGCCCTTGGAAAGCTCCGTAGCCGCCGCGGGAAGTGCCAGCGACAGCAGCAGCGCCGTAGCGAACAACATCATCCGTTTCATGTGCGCCTTTTCCCCTTTCCGGTTCCTGCTGCCCCTCATTTCGGCATCTCCATGTCGCTCATGTCGAGCGCGCCCTTTTTCGCTAAAGGCGCCTGGGGCAGGGCCGGGGGCTCCTCTCCGTGGCTTAGCTGAGCCTCCGAGTCGATGAGGTAGCCTCCGGAGGCGACGACCTTTTCCCCGGCCTTCAGGCCGGAGAGTATCTGCACCCCCTGGCCCGACTTGGCGCCGGTGCGCACCTCCCGGGGCTGGTACACTCCCGGCAGCGCCTCCACCCAGACCACCTGACGCTTTCCGGTATCGATAACGGCACTGACCGGGACCACCAGCGCATCGGCCATCGGGATCAGAATGGTCCCGGTCACGAACATATCGGGTTTTAGTTTGAGGCCCGGGTTGGGGAGCTCCACCCGGACCCTCGCTGTCCGGGTCTTCGGATCGAGAAAGGGATAGATGAGCTTCACCTTGCCGGCAAAAGGGGTTCCGGGGTAGGACCGGGCCACGATGGCCACGGACTGGCCGGCCCTGACCAGGGAAAGATCGCTCTCGAAAACTTCCAGATCCACCCAGATCGGGGAAAGATCCGCGATGGAGCAAATCGGTTCCCCGATGTTGACATACTGCCCTTCCTGCACGAACTTTTCGGTTACCAGTCCGGAAAAGGGGCTGTAAATCGGAATATGGACGCCGGGCCGCCCCGATTTCTGCAGCTCGTCAAACTGCTCCTGCCTGAAGCCCAACTGGCGCAGCTTGTCATGGGCATCTCCCAGGGACATCTGCGTGTTGATCGGGAAGGTAACCGATAAAGAGCGGTTCAGCACCTTGATCGTCTTGTAGGCCATCAGATACTGCAGCTGTGCATTGTACAGGTCGAGCGAGTAGAGCTCAGCCACCGGCGCGCCCTTTTTCACCTCGACCCCGACGCTCTTTACCAGCAGGCGCTCGATCCGTCCGGCGGCCCAGGCACTGACCTTTCCCTGTTTATCCTGGTTATAGGAGGCGACGCCGGAGCAGACAATATCCCTTTTGAGAGGCTGCACCTCGGCTGCCACCGTCTTCACGTTGGCCAGTACCTGCTGGGTCGGCGAGAGCGCCACGTGGCTTGCCAGCTGCAACCCCCGGCCGCCGAGCTGCGCTCCCGCTCCCTTCTTAACCAGCTCCATCCCGCAGATGGGGCAGCTGGACGGCTGGTTCTTGACGATAAAGGGATGCATGGGGCAGAGGTATTGTGCGTTTTGGGCCGCGGAAGCGCTCGCGCCGCGCAAAGATACGCCCCGTTTTCCACCCAGGTACCCGAGGGTTGCGGCAGCGATTATCGCGACGGCCGTCAGCGCGATGCGCCAGTTTCTCCCAAGCTGGCCGGACTTTTGAGCGCCGTTCCCGTCAATCGGGGCCTCCCCGCCCTTTCCCCCCCCGCTATCCTTCATGCCTTTTCTCACCGACTGCTTCCTTCCCCTGCGTCTCCCGCTTAAAATCCCGGATGCTCTTACCCAGCGCTCCGCCAATTTCCGGAATTTTAGCGGCCCCGAATACCACCAGGACGATGACAAGGATAATGATCATTTCAGGCAGACCGAAACCGAACATTGGCACCCCCCCCTTAATTGTTACGTCACTCTTTTTTTGCGGCGAAATCGGCCAGAAGCTTCTGCAAGGCGGCAACCTCGGCGGACGGCTTTTTCAGCTTTCCGGAGATGATATCCGCGGCCCGCACCTTTTTCGCTCCGTAATAGGCGTCATTGGCGGCACCGGAGAGCTGAACGGCTGCGGTGGCCAGAGTGAAATCCTCGGCGGCTCCGCGGAAAAAAAGGTATGAGTTGATCCCCGCCTTCAGCTCCTCGGCGCTCGCCGTTTTCAGTGTGGCGCCGAGTGGGCCGGGAATCGGCACGTTCTGGCCCGACATGGTGAACCTATCTTTCAGGACGGCGTCGACGGTGCTACGCTCCTTGAAGAGCAGCAGGCCGTCCAGCGGTTCCCCGACGATCTGCCAGCCCAGCGTGCCGCCATCGATACTGAGAAAGACGGGGCTGCTCCAGTTCCCGGCGCCGTCGCGCACCAAAAGGATGCCGCTTCCGGCCCGGCCGCTCACCATGAAATCAAGCTTGCTCAGCCCCGGAAAGATGGCGATCCCCTGGACCTGCCGGAACAGGGACGGCGGGACCCCTTTTTTGGTCAGTCCGCTTACCGCCCGAAAGGCGCCGAGCGCCTGGCTCACCGTTTTGGCCTCGTCCCTCGCCAGGGCTCCCTTTGGCGACATGCCTGCCACCAGCGCCACCAGAGCTAGTGCAACTGCGCTTTTGATCAGCTTCATTTAAGGATTCCCTCTCTCATAAGTGCGCTCGGGCGTTTCAGTTTGCCAAAGCAGCTGCCGGAAGTAGTCGTTGAGCGGATCTGCCCCCTCTGCCAGGGACAGTTTCACCCCCTGGCGCGCCAACGCCGTCAACAATTCGGTACCGGCCTGAATCCGGTCCTGCAGATAGGCAAGCGACTTCGCATCGCTCGCGGCCAGCAGTTGGGCACGCTCGCCCTCCTGACAATAAAGAATTTTGTCGACCAGCTCATTGGTGTAATTACGCCACAATTCCCGGTACTTGTCCAGTTCGCCGGCGCTTTCCAGGGCCCGGTACTGCTCCTCGACCTGCGGGCCGAGCGAGCCGTTTTCGAGCCTGAACCGGTCGGTTAGAAAGGTAAGCCACGCCTCTCCCATCTCAAGCGCTGTTACGGTTTTATTCATGTGAACGATTCTCCCTGACTCTATGCGATTTCGCGCCAGCATTACCAGCCAAAGCCTCGCTCGGCGCCCGAGGCGAGGCTTTCTTTTTTGCGGCCAGCCCCTTGGGGCGCTGGGCAGTTCTTTACAGAGGCTTCAACCCCACCACCATCCTGAGGATATTAAGCGAATCACGGATGTCTATTATGCCGTCCGGAGCGGGCAAAAGCGGCGCCACGTCGTAGCGCAATTTCTGGAAATTGGTCGGCGCGTCCAGACCGACCACCTCGCGCAGCGATTGCAGGGCGTCGGTCAGGCTGTAGCTGTTGGGGACCCCGAAATCGGCGACACTGACCACGATGTTCGGCACCGTGGTGTTCTGGTTATTGCAGTTCACTACCTGGCTTACCGGCAAAAAGAGCTTCACCGCACCGGGCAGCACGGCGGCGATCTCGTAGGAACCGCTCGTGATGCCAGGCATGGTGTATTTGCCTTGCGCGTCGGTCACTACCGTCTGGGCGGGAGCACCTCCCAGGGACTTGGGGGAGGCGGTAACGGAGCATCCGGCGACCGGCGTGCCGAGCTGGTCCAGCACCGCGCCGGAGAAGGCAAAGGTGACCGGCGCAAGGATCGCGCCGTTGATACTGAAGGGGACCAGGGCGGTCATCAGGACCTCTTCCGTCTCCCCGGCATCCGGGACCAGGCTCTTGTGGTTGAGAAATTCGGCTTTGATGAAGGCGCCGTTGATCGGCACGTTGGAGCTGCAAAGGGCGTCGAAACGCCGCCCCACCGCCATCTCTATGGGAGTGCCGGCCGGCACCAGGTACGACTCGTTGTGGCCGTAAGGGGCGACGCCGAGGGCGCGACCGTCCCAGGCGATCACCACGGCGTCAATCGGCAGGGTGACGCGCAGGAAGTTGTAGGCGGCATCGAGAATGCGGATCGCGATGGTGTCGCCGGTCTTCGCGTTGACGGAGATCTGGGTGCCGCTGATGCCGCTATTGAGGGCCGGCGGGATCACCAGATTGGCCGGGATAGTGCCCGTCCCCCCCTTGTGCGCGGGGACCGCGACGCCCGTCACGAACCAGTAGTCGGCATTGAAGTCGTTGAAGGCGGCGAAGCCGTTGGAGCCGGGGTTGAGCGCGAACTGGTCGTTGATCCCCGGCATGGTTCCCGAAGTCGGAAAGGTGGCACGGGCGTTGGGGGCCAGGTCGCTCCAGGTCGAGTCCCGGTCGTCGAAGACCATGAGCGTATCCACGTCGATCGGCACGGTCATCGCGTGGGGATCGGTGGGGAAGCTTATCTGGGTGTCTCCGGGACCCGGCCCGGGGTCGGGCGTGTCCACGGGATTGCGGTTGAAGCCCTTGAACTGGGTGAAGCGCGGCAGGCCGGTCAGGGGGTCGTCCAGGTTGCAGGCTACCCGGCGCTTGCCGTCGCGGCCGCACCCGATCGGGATCGAGTTCAGCAGGGGCTTGCCGGCGGCGTCCAAAAGGGCATTGCCATTGGCGTCGAAGGTCTGGGAAGCGAACCAGGCATCCGGGGTCTCGAAAATCATGGCGCTGAACAGGCCGAACTCGAAGTGCTGCATGGTGTTACGGTGGCAGTGCAGGAAGTAGAACCCCTGGAAATTGGGCTGCCACTGGTAGACGTAATGGCCAAGCTCCATGGAGCAGTGCCCCACCCCGTCGTTCATCGGGGTCGGCTCCATGCCGTGCCAGTGGATGGTGTGGGGCGGCGGCCCGTGGCCCGAGACGTCGCCGTTGAAGATGACGCTGCGGGGCATGCGCAGCGTGGGGCCCGGGTAGGTGCCGCGGCTGGCGGAGGGGTTGTCGCGGTCGCCGATGGTGTAAAAGACGAGCTTCTTCAGGCCGTCCCAGCTCGGCAGCGACAACGAGTTCAAAAGGTCGCGCTGCACGGTATGGGCGATGGACGGCTTACTCTGCAGGCCGGCCGCCCACATGACGTCGGGCACCGGGTTCGGGCGGATCAGCCCCTGCGGCACCAAGAGCAGCTGGTCGGTGGGCGGCGGACTTTCGGTGGGCGGATCGAACATCTTGGCGTACATGCCCTCCATACCTACCACGGACCAGCGGGTCACCTTATAAGCGGGGTTATTGACGGACATTCTCTTTTCTCCTGTCTGATAAGTTATTGGCGAAGCAAATGAGCACAACTAAACGGGCACCGTGGTGGCAAAGTTGCGCTACCCCGCGCTGGTCCTGGGTCCGGCCGCCGCGCGGGTGCCGTTGACGCCGTCGACCGCGAGGCCCCGGATGTTGCGGAACATCTGGAAGAAGTCCGCATCCATCGGGAAGTTCATGAAGTTGCCCAGGTTCTGGCTCTGGGCGTTGCGGTCGCCGATGATATAGGCCCCGGTAATGAGGCCGCAGTTGTAGTTTCCACCCTGGGCGGTCTGGCTCGACTCCAGATGGTCGTGCGCCGGGTAGCATAAGGGCGACAGACGCTGGCCCATGTTGAGCGGCACCCCGTTGACATCGGTCGGCCCTCCCAGGACGCCGCCGGGCGTGTCCGCGGGGTAGAAGGTCTGCATCTCCTGCTGGGGCGGCCAGCAGGGGGTGCCAGCCGAGGTCTTGAGCGGAGCGTCCGGGCGGCCGATGCCGCGCACGTTGGCGTTATCGGGCGGCCGCATGAAGGGAAAGGTGTAATCGATGCGGTCCATGGGCTTCACCCCGTAGATGTCGACCCAGATCGGGTTGGGATTGGGCGCGCCGTTTATTGCGGTGATGAAGAAGTGGTTGCAGTGCATGTGATGCGAAACGCCCTGCACGCCGGCGTTCAGGATGTGGATGATCACCGGCTCGCCGACCCGCGACATGGGGGTGATGGCCGGGTCGAAATGCGAGAAGAAGCCGGACTGCCCGTTCACGGTGAAATACTGGGGGAGCCCGTTATTGCGGGTCGGACTGAAGGGGTCGCGCGCAATCTTGTTCATGAACACCTTGGGATCCATTTCCACCCCGGCCGCCAGGTTCCCGACCTCGGCCTGCAGGTTGGGGCTCGCCATGTGGTAGAGCCAGACATACTGGCGAAACGGGGGGGTGTTGGTTGCCGCGTCCCCCTGCTCCCATTTGAGGCCCGGCCAAAACGGCGTGCCGAACATGTCGTACATGTTCTGCACGTGGGGCGTCGGATTGTCGTAGGGGGTAAAGTTGTGTCCCGGGGCGGCCGCGAGCGGGCGCACCACCAGGGCGCCGTGCAGGCCCATGGTCCGGTTGACCGGAGCGTTCAGGTTGTCGTGATAAAGGTGGGCGCCCGTCTTTGAGGCGGTGAAACTGAGGGGCCCCACGGTCGCTCCCGGCGCGATGGGACCGCTGTCGAAGATGGCCGGGTCGCCGGGGAGCTGGCCCGGAATGAAGAAGGAGTGCGGCTCGTCCAGCTGGTTGGTGATGTTGAGGGTGATGGAGTCGCCCTGAACGGCATAAATCGTGGGTCCCGGGCACTCGGCGGGGATATCCACCCCGTCGGCCTGCATCTTGTAGATCCAGAAGTAGCACTGTGCCGGGTTACCGGCATTGTGAGTCACCATGTCCTTGAGGCAGTCGGTGATGGTGATATTGAGGGTCTGGGCAGTCGCGGCGTAGGCATTCCTTGCCCCCAGGAAAGGAAGCTTACTCCCGATGACGACGGCCGCGACCCCCGTGCTGCTTACCTTCAGAAAATCCCGTCGGCTGATGTGTTTACTCATAGTTTCCTCCCCGTGGCTTTGACCAGTAAAATGAACGCAATTGACATCCTGGACTCCGTTAATTGGCGAAAAATGCAGGGTACCACTGCTGGCTATTCGGCAAAAAGTGGGCGGGGTCCCCCGCCACAACTTGGGATAATTGCTCTTCCTTACTGCAGGGTAACGCTCGCGATGGAGACGCCGATGCCTGCCAGGGGCCGATTCAGGGTATCTATGGCGTGAGCCCCCGCGGCAACCGAGAAATCGGCAGCGCTCGGAAAGCTGCCCCGGGCTACGTCGAAACTGAGCGTGGCGAATTCACCGGTTTCCAGACCGTTTACCTTTATGAGAGCGAACACCACCCGGTCCGCCTTGGTGGTGTTGGGAACCAGGGTAGCACCAACGCCGGCACCGGACACTACGACGTTTGAGGGAGCTATGCTGAGCCCCTTGCCGTCGGTGTAGCTGAGCGTGGCGCTCAATCCTCCGATCTGGCTTCCTGCGGGGAGCCGCCCGTCACTGTTCAGCTTCACGATGACCCGGCTCGCCTGGGGCTGTGCCAGAGCCGGGGACCCGCCCACCAGAGCGCTCTTTTGGCCCTGGCCGGCGCAGCCGGCCAGGGCCAGCAGCAAAAGGCTCAACGCCAGCGATATGTTAACTTTCATCTCGAAATCTCCTTTCAACTATCAAAGTGTTATTTCCGGCTCTTGGCTGCACGGGGGCGCCAGGGCAAAGCCGCCCCGGTGAGGGCCATGGTTAGAACCCGCTGCTGAGCCCGACAACTTTCCTGAGGATGCCCAGCGCATCCCCCACGCCGATATCGTTGTCCGGCACCGGGACCCCGGCGCCGTCAAACGGTGCCACGTCGCCGTGCCGCTTGTCCTGGGCGGTCGCCGTGACCAGCTGCACCGCGATCTTCAGCGCTCTTAGTGCATCGGCCACGTCGACCACACCGTTTCCGTCCAGGTCGCCGTCGGGCGTGAAGCTCACCTTCAGGGTGTGGCCGGAGGCGGTTACGTTATTAAAGGTGAAGGTGGACGCGGGGAGCGGCCCCTGATCAACGCCGTCAGCCAGCACCTTCACCACCTGGTAGCCGGCGCTCGGGGTGAGGATGTAGGTCTGGCTGGAGCCAAACGGTATCAGCGCGCTACCTCCCGGGGCGATGGAGATGCTCCCCCGGGGGTCGCCCGTTACGCTCAGGGTGAAGGTGGTGATGTCGAAGCTCGCCGTCACGGTGACGTCGGAAGCGAGCGCCGGCAAGGTCACGGCCATGCCGGCCGGGGTTACCGCCCGGGGTGCGCCGTTCACGGAAACCGCGCTGATGAACCAGCCCGGAGCCGGGGTAATGGTGTAGCTCGGCGTGGTGCCGAAGTTCGCCGTAGCCGGACCGCTGATCCCGCCATGGAGTCCCGGGCTCAGGGTGATGTGGTAAACGTTGATGGCGAAGCTGGCCGCGATGGTCAGGTCGGCGCTGATGGGCGGCAGGGTGAGCGTCGTTAGCGCGCCCTTTGAGACGCCGTTCACCGTCACGTCCAGCACGTGGAAACCGGTGGCCGGGGTGATGCTGTAGGTCGGGGTGCTGGTCTGCAGCGCTGCGGTCGGGCCGGAGAGGCTGCCGTTAGCGCCGGCGGCCAGGGTGATGACGTGGCTATCAAGGGCAAAGGAGGCCGCGATCAGCTGGTCGGAGTTAACCGGCGCCAGGGTGAGCGAGGTTAGCGCCCCCTTGGGCACGCCGTTTACCGTTACGCTGGTAACATGGAAACCAACGGCGGCTGCTATGGTGAAGCTGGGGGTGGCGCCGGGGGCCACTTGCAGGGTAGCCGGGCTTAGCGAACCCGCACCCGCGGGGGTGACGGAGGTGATGATGTTGAATTGCTGGACCACGGAAGCGCTCAGGTTGACGGAGCTTACCGGCCGTACCGGGTCGTTGGAGTTGAGGGTGAGGATTGCACTCTTGGGGCCTGCGGACGCCACCGGGGTAAATACCACGCTTAACTGGCAGCTCTGCTTACCCGCCACGGTGAAGCCGGTGCAGGTTCCCGCGGAGACGGAGAACTGATTGCCGTTGGCGCCTCCCGGACTCGGCACGCTGAAAACCAGCAGGTTATTGCCCGCATTGCTGACGGTCAAAGGCAGGGTTACCGCTGCCCCACCGGCGCCACGAGCGCCGAAGTCGAGGCTCGGGGCAACGAGCAGCGACGCCTCTAAAAGCGCGCTCGGCGAGTTTTTGTCCAGAGTCGAGCCGTCGCCCAGCTGGCCGTTCTGGTTGCTGCCGAAGGCCCACAAAGTGCCCTGCGCCTTAAGGGCGATGCCGTGGCTCCCGCCGACGCCGAAATGAGCCCAGTCCCTATCGAGGCCTACCTGAAGCGGCGTCGGGTGCGCGGTCTGGACGCTGTCGGTCAGGCCAATGCCCAGCTGACCGTCCAGGTTGCGGCCCCAGGCCCAGAGAGTGCCGTCCGCCCGGCGTGCCAGGGAGTGCGCGTCGCCGGCTGCCAGCGCCACATAGGGGGCGCCGTCGTTTGCTACCGGCACGGGCAGCGGCTGCACGGTCAGTGTGCTACCGTCGCCCAACTGGCCGTCGAAATTGCTGCCCCAGGACCAGAGGGTACCGTCTGCCTGCAGCGCGAGGCTATGGCCGAAACCCGCACTGATCGCCTTCCAGCTGCTGTTGAACCCGGCGACCGGGGGCAAGAAATTAACGATCTGGGAGGGGAGGATACTGCTTTCTACCAGGCTCGGGTCCCCGAGCTGGCCCTGGCTGTTGTCTCCCCAGACCCAGAGCGTGCCGTCGGACTGCAACCCCAGCGAGTGACTTCCCCCGGCCGCGATGGCGACCCAGTTGTTGTTGGCTGAGCCGACCACAGTCACCTGCCTCGGCAGGGTCCCGGGCAAGAGGTCGGGAGAGGGCGCTACACTGGTATCGTAGCCCAGTTGTCCGCTGGAGTTGTCGCCCCAGCTCCAGAGCGTCCCGTCACCCTTGAGTGCCAGGGTATGCAGGTCGCCTGCGGCAAGCGCAGCCCAGTCGTTGGGAAGCGAGCTGGGGTCGGTTCCGCTTATCTGCTTGGGGAAGAGGCTCGGGGTCTGGGACCCGTCTCCCAGCTGGCCGCTGGAATTGTCTCCCCAACTCCACAGCGTCCCGTCCGCCTTCAGGGCCGCCACATGGCTGAAACCTGCCGCCTGCGCCCCCCAGTTGTCCCGGGTGTCCACCAGGACGGGGTTTAATTGTACGGTCAGGTTGCCCAGACCGAGCTGGCCGTTAGTATTGTCTCCCCAGCTCCAGAGGGTGCCGTTGGAGCGCCTTGCCACGGTGAACTGGTTACCAGGCTCGCTCTCCACCCAGCCAAGCCCCGCACTTCCCACCAGCGCCGGGACCAGCGAGCCGGTGAAGCTCGCGTTTCCGAACTGTCCGCTTACGTTGGCGCCGAAAGCGACGAACCCGCCGTTTGCCTTGAGCGCCAGGGAATGAAAGGCCCCGGCGCTGATCCCGATAAGGTTATCCACCCCGTCCGGGGCCGTGATCTCAAGCGGAGAGTTCTGGGACGCGGCGTTGCCAAAGCCCAGCTGGCCGCTCGTGTTGTCTCCCCAGGCAAAGAGGCTTCCGCCGCGCGTAAGAGCCAGGGAATGCAGGCTCCCGGCGGCGAGTGCCGCCCAGACATGGCCCGAAGCTATCCGGGCCGGGGCAACCGGTCCCGAAGCGGAGCCCACGCCGATCTGGCCGCTGGCATTGTCGCCCCAGGCCCAGAGGCTCCCGTCCGACTTGAGGGCCAGGGAATGCGCCCCCCCGGCTGCCAGGGCGCTCCAGTCGTTATCGGTAGGGGTCGCGGCCAGGAGTACCTGGACCGGGACGGGGTGCGGCGCGTTATCCACCAGCAGCGCACTCCCTGCTACGGCCAGCTGCCCGAGCTGGCCCGAACCATTGGCGCCCCAGGCCCAGAGGCTGCCATCAGCCTGCAGCGCGAGGACATGATCGCTTCCGCTGGAAAGCGCCCGGTACCTGCTCGAACCCGGATTTTGCACCGGAACCGGGACATTTTGCCGGGAGGTGTTGCCATTTCCCAGCTGCCCGGAGGCGTTCGCCCCCCAGGCCCAAAGGCTCCCGTCTGCCTTCAGGGCGTAGGAACTCGCCCCGCCCGCCGCGACGGCTATCCAGGTCCTCTCCGTTCCGATTTTAAGCGGCGCGTTCTGATTTGCGACCGGATTGACGCCGGAAACGCTGCCGAGCTGTCCGGAAGCGTTCGACCCCCAGGCCCACAGGGTACCGTCCGCTTTCAGTGCCAGGCTGTGATCGCTTCCCGCGCTCACCGCCTGCCAATCGGCGGCGCTGCCGATCTGCACCGCTTCACTGTGGCCGGTAAAGCTGCCGTCGCCCAGCTGACCCGAGGCATTCGACCCCGCCGCCCAGAGGGTTCCGTCGGCATGCAAAAAAACCGTGTGGTCGACGCCGGCCGCAGCCTGCGGCGACGCCCCCCAGCAAACCCCTGCCACGCCGAGCATGATAAGGAGCACGGCTGCCCGGAGTATCCACCCTGTATTTCGGCTCAAGTTCTTCATCTGGCCCTTCCTCCCAAATCTCTTCTTCCGTTGCTACTTTTCCCACGGGTTCCCGGGCGCCAATCGGATAGAATTGCGGGCCGGCCGCGGCTGGCGCCGGCCCGCAAGGGTCAAAAACGGTTAGCGCACCGTCACCGTCACCCCTTCAAGCTTCGTGGGTGAGGTTGGGGTGGGGTTTAACTGCACGGCTATCTTGCGCGCGGCATTGGGCGCGGTGAAATTGTTGGCCGAGGACCAGGTGAAGCTGCCGTTAGCGGCGACCGGCACCGTGGTGACCAGCGCCGCCGTCCCGACGGTGGTGTTGTTGAAGATGGTCAGGGTGGAATTAGCCGGCGGTGCCGGAGTTACCGTCCCGTCCACGCGCCAGCTGGCACTGGCCAGGGTGAACTGCGCCCGGGACACGGCAATGGTCTGGGTGGCAGCAGCGGTTACGGTTACGGTGACAAGAGCCGGAGTAGATATTAACGCGGGTGTAGAGCTGTTGGCGACCGTGTAGGCAAAGGTCGTTGTCCCGGTGAAGCCGGCGGCAGGGGTAAAGGTGACGGTACCGGTCGCGTTGGCAACGGCCGTCCCGTTTAGTGACTGGGTGGAGATAATCACCGAAGCGGTGTTGATGACGCCGGGGGCTGCGATGGTGTCATTGGCGAGCACCGCTATCGTCACGGCTGTACCGGCCGGCGTTGTCGCCGCATTTGCAACCGCCAAAGGGGCAGGTGCGACGGCGGCTACGGTCACCGTAACCAGCGCGGCATTAGAGGCCAATGCAGGTGTGGAACTATTGGCAACCGTATAGGCAAAGGTGGTGGTTCCGCTGAAACCGGCAGCAGGGGTGAAGGTAATGGTGCCGGTGAGGTTGGCAACGGCCGTGCCGTTCAAGGACTGGGTAGAGATCAGCACAGAGCCGGCGTTGAGAACGCCGGGGGCGACGATGGTATCATTTGCGAGTACAGGAATCGTCACGGCGAGTCCTGCGGCTGTAGTAGCAGTATCGGCAACTGCCACGGGAGCCGGTGCCGCTCCTGCCGCGGTTACGATCACGGTTACCAGAGCCGGAGTGGAGGTCAATGCGGGAAGAGAGCTATTGGCAACCGTGTAGGCAAAGGTAGTGGTCCCTGTGAAACCGGCCACTGGAGTAAAGATCACCGTGCCGGACGGGTTGGCGACAGCCGTCCCGTTGAGCGACTGGGTGGAGATCACTACCGAGCCTGCGTTAATGATGCCGGTATCGTTGGCGAGAACGGGAATCGTCACGGCGCTGCCGGTAACTGTTGTAGCAGCATCGGCCACCGCTACCGGTGCCGGCGCTGCAGCCACAACGACAGTGACAGTCGCGGCATTGGATACCTGGCCAAAGCTGTCCTTGACATCATTAGGTAAAAGTCGTCGTCCCTGAGAAACCGGCAGCAGGGTTAAAGGTAATTGAGCCATTTGCGTTCACGACGGTGCTGCCGTTCAGTGATCCGGCAACTATCGCCACCGTGGCGGGATCGAGGACGGCGGCCGTTATGTCATTGACCAGTACGGGAATCGTCACGGCGCTGCCAAAAACAGTGCCGGCTGCATCATCCACCGCTATCGGCGCCGCAGGCGGAACCTCGACACTAACCAGGGCCGTGGCAGTTCCCCCTTTGGAAGAGACCACCAGCACGCTCTGCGGCGGAATGGTGTTCAAAGGTAACGGAAGCACCACCGTCCCTGTAGTGTCCAGGGTGTTCGGTGCCGCAAATGCGGGAACCGACAGGGACGGAGGCGTCAGTTTATCCCGAGAGGCGGCCCTGACTGTCAGATTCCTGGTGATGGGGTTGTAGAAGCATTGGGAGATATTGACCTCGTCAACCAGCGTGACCGGGTGGGGCAAAGGCGGCTGATCCAGCGAATTGGTGATAGAGACGCCGGTAGGTAGGGCTGTTACCGGAAAGGTTGCGAAAAACTTGCCAGTGTTGGGAACATCCTCAGCCAACGGCGACGACGCCAAACCGGCACCGGAGATTGTGAGTAGAGCGGCTCTCTCTGCGGTGACGAACACGTCGACCTGCTGCGCTGCGGCGTTACGGGCATAGGTGGCCCGGTTGATTGTCATGGGGGACGCAATCGGGTCGGTAAACACCCTGCCGGCCAGTGTCCAAAGATTGGTCGACCAGGTAGCGAGCACCGCGCCGGTCGCGGGGTTGATCCTGTCGATGCGGAAGACGTTGCCGTTTGTGCCGCCGGTCACCGGAATCGGGGTAGCTGCATCACCTAGGTAGGTGTGAAGCTGGCCGCCCACAAGAGCAGTCGGGAGCAGACCGGATGCCGGCCTGAGGAAGGGTCCGATTTTGGTAATCGGTGCAGCCTGGAACAGGGGCGGGAAATAGTCCGCCGATACTCCGGCCTGGTCTTCCAGTCGTACCGCGACGCCATTAGGACCTTGGCTTATCGAGTTTCCGCCAGCATCGGAGGTGAAATCGAACGTGCCATAGGGATGGGTGACCCTATAGGTCGAATTTGGAGTGAGCAGACCTTTACTCATTTTCGCCAGGTCGGTTCGCAAAAAGGTTTGTCCCGTGGTCGGAATGACTCCCGAGAGGAAGGCGTACTCAAGGACATAATCCAGCCGGGCCTTTTCCCCCCTTCGATGTTCATCAACGCGCCGGCAGAATAATAGAAGGCTTCGGAAGGAAAATTGGCGTCAGTTATCGGTCCGGTTGTCGTGATAGGACTGAGCGGGACGCTGGTCAGCGGGTCGAAGGGAGGCGGCAGAATGCAGAAGCCGTTCTGGTCCAGGCAGGGCTGCAGTGCCAGGTTGTTCAGATCCTGGTAAAAGGCCGGCAGTGTCGTTATCGAGTCGATGGGCCCTACGGCCCTCAGCGCGGCGCTGGCGCTTCCGGAAAGGATCGTGACCAGTGACAGCACGGCCAAAAATGCCTGAAAAACGTTCGTGAGAGGTTTCATTATGGTTCCTCCTTGCTTCCTTCGGACTCCCACTCGAGGGGCCGGCAATCGGTACGTGGGGCAGTGCAAAGCGCTGAAAAAGTCCGGAAGACGCTTCCCGGGGTCGAACCCGCTCGGGGCCTCCCTCGTTACCTGTCAGAATAAGCGGTGCCGGTTGCCCGGCACCGCTAGCTGGATTTTACTGGAACGTGGCGAGGGAGCTCAGGCCCACCCCGGCTATGGGCTGGACCGCGGTATCGAAGACACTGCCGGCCAAAACCACTCCGAAGCTGCCGGTAAAGGTGCCGGGAGCCACGTCTGCGTTCACGGTCACGAACTCCCCCCCGGCAAACCCGACCGTGGTGGCCATGACGATGCCAACGGTACCGGCGCTGGCCCCGTTTCCTACCGAAAGCGCCCCGGTAGCCGCGGCAGTGCCGCTGGTGACTACCACCCCGGTGGCGGTGGAGCCGTCGGCATTACTGCGCACCGTGACGCCTGCCGGCAGGGTTAAGGTCATGTGCAGTCCCCCGACCAGGACGCCGGCAGGAACGCCGGTGCTGCTGATCTTGATGATGGCGCGGGTCGGCTGGTTGATGAAGTTGACGCTCACCGTGTTCGAAGTAACCGCCGTGCCGACCTTGGCGGAGACGCTGACGAGGTTGGCCGTAGCGGCGCTGAGAGTAACCGTGGCAACTCCGCCGGACGTCGTGGCGCTCGCCGCGCTGAGCGTACCTGAGCCGGAGGTGATGGTGAAGCTCACCGGGGTTGCAGCAAGGACGCCGGAGGAAGCCGCCGGGCTCACCGTGGCACTCAGGGTCACAAAGCCGTTGGCCTGCGTGGTGCCGGAGCCGGGGTTCGCCACCAGGACAATGGAAGCGGGCTTATTGGGGTCAGCAAAGTTTATGGCGGCCGTGTCTTTAGTGACCCCGCCGACGCTTACCGTGACGATATCCGCGTCTCCGTCGACCGTACTGGTAAGTCCCGTGCTGGCGACGCCGCTTGCGTTGCTGAGGACCGATTTTTGCGAGAGGGTACCGGCACCGCTTTTCAGGGTAAACGTCACCTCCAATCCGGACGCCGGCGCCCCGGAGATCTGCACCGTGGCCGAGATGGTTACGGAATCGCTGCCGTTACTGATCGCTGCACTCTTCGAAGTGCTGAGCGCGAGGCTCGGCAGCACCGAGACCGGGACCACACCGGTGTGGTTGTTGCCGCCGTTATCATAGTTGAGCTCGGATTTGTCCAGGCTGGATTGGGTTGCCACGGTCAGAAGTCCGCCGTTACTGTGGATTTCGGCGATCAGGTCGTCGCTCAGGTTGCCAAGTTTCTTGCCGGAGGCGGCGTTGTCATTTTCGTACTGGGAGATGATCCCCAGCGCGTTGGTGTAGGCCTTCTGCCTGTCGTCGCTGCCCGCGGCGGGTGCTACGCTTGGGTCAAGCGGCTGGGTGTGGGTGATGTCCACCCCTTTGTTGTCGAGACCGAAGGCATGCTCGATCTGCGACTTGCCGGCCTTGACCGAGTTGTCGTCCAGGCCCGGGCCGGCGGCGCGCACCGCCATTTCGGTGAAGGGGGTGATGCAGCCCTGCAGGTTGCCACCGCGCCTCACTATCCCTGACATGTTGCCGAAAGCGGCCCGCATGCCTGCCGGATACTCCGTTGCCACACTTTTCTCGCTCTGGGTCGCCTCATCGGTGTAGGTACCGCTGGTCACCTTGACATAGAGGCCGTCCTTACTCATGCTCGCCGGGATCGGGATACTGTAGTTCCCCTTGAGGTCGGTGTCGCCCTCGAAGAAAGGCGTAGAACTCGGCCGGGAGTGCGCCGTCTGAGAGGAAAAGATCTGAAACGCCTGATAGTGGCCGTTCTTGATGAGACCCTTCGAGGCAACCCCGCTGGCGGTCGGGCTTGAGGTGGCGGCGGTTCCTCCTCCTCCGCCTCCGCCGCCGCAACCAACCAGAGTCAACAGAGCCAGTGAGAAGAGCAGAGCTAACAAGTTTATCGTTTTCATTATAATTCCTCCAAACGGGTTGCGATTTGACTAAAGCCTGCCCATAATTGGCAAGGACCATGCCAAGCGGGACTAACCTGAATTAACCTGTAATTTCAACCATTAGCGCCGACGCGCCGATCTGGCCCCCGAGCGGCCAAGCTGCAAACAAAACAGGACGACTAAGGGTATCCCCCCGAATTCATTAGCACATTACAAAATGTCTCAATTCTGCACCCAGCCAATATATTGGCAATGCCTAGCTGGGATTGATACGTTTCAATTCAAAGAGGCTTTACCGGGAGGAGCGACGCAACCGGGCACCCCTCCTCTTTCCAGAGTAAGGGGTGCCGGTTACCGTGATGATATCCGCTGCTAGCAGGGGCTTTCGCGGGGTGGGGTGCGGGTCTACGACTCCATGGTTTCCTTGCAAAGGGGGGGGTGCTTTTCCGAATATAAACTCTCCCACAGGCGGCAGTTACCCGCCTCGGTGAAGGTGCACCCTTTCGTGCCGGATTCAAGAGCCGCCTCATACAGGCAAACGAAGTCATCCTGCTGCTTTCCCAGGATAGACAAAAGTTTATGCTGAACCCGTACCGTTTTTTTGAGGAGGCAAACAAAGATGCTGAGGGAAGTATCGTATCCGCTGATCCTCTCCAGGTTCAGCGTCAGACGGTCGCTGTTTTTCAAAGCAAAAAGGGAGAGTTCCCGCAACTTTTCCCAGTCGTTTGCGGTCACTTCCCCCTCAACATGAAGAGTTGTCTTCCCCGTTTCGCTCCTTCCATGCACTACGGTATAGGACACCATAGATCACCTCTCGATTATTCCACCGTTGTCGGAGGTTCTAAGCACCAACCATGCCATAAGCAAAAAGCAGGCAAAAGGCCCGTATTTTCGACCTGTTGCTGTTCTTAGGAGACAGCAGAGGCAACCGTTACCGGTGCCAAAAAAACGAAGCCCCTGCCCAGCTAAAACCTCGAGGCTTACTCCTTCAAACGCAGGCTCAGAGTCTGGCGCTTGATGCCGAGGAAGTTGCTGGCGAGAGTCTGGTTCCCTTTGGCGAGTCTCATCGCTTCAGCTATCTGGTATTTCTCAACCTCGTCCAGGGTCGGGAAGTGCCCGAAAATCGCGCTAAGCTTGCTTTCTCCGGCGGGATCCGGCGCAGCCGCGGTCTGGGCGGGGCTCCCGGCGTCAACCAGCGCCGAAAAGGTCTCCAGGGACAGCATTCCGCCTTTGTGCCGCATGACCGCATCGTAGACCAGCGCCTCCAGTTCTCTGACGTTCCCGGGGAAGCGATATGATGCGAGCAGCGCGGCCAGTTCGGGGGGAGCCGCGGGCTTTTTCTTTCCAAGACAAAGCGATGAGGAGGCCAGCAGGTGTTCCACAAGAAGCGGGATGTCTCCGGAACGCTCGCGAAGCGGGGGGAGATGGACCCGATGGGCGCAGAGCCGGTAGTACAGGTCGTTTCTGAACTTGCCCTCCTTGATCAGCTCCAGCAGGTTGCGGTTGGTGGCGAGTACGACGCGGGCAGTGCTCTTCTTGAGGAAGTCCGAGCCTACCGGATAGTACTCGTGTTCCTGCAGCAGCCGCAGCAGCTTTATCTGCGACAGTTCGTTCAGATCGCCGATCTCGTCCAGGAAGATGGTCCCGCCGCCGGCGCGCGCGATCAGCCCGTCGCGGGCCTGGTCGGCCCCGGTGAAGGCCCCTTTGCGGTGACCGAAAAGGGTGTCCGAGAACATGTTGTCGTCAAGACCCGCCGAGTTCAGCGCGACGTATTCGCCGCTGCGGCCGCTCAGGTCGTGGACCGCCCGCGCAAACAGTTCCTTTCCCGTTCCCGTCTCTCCGGTGATCATGACCGGCTGCCGGGAGCCGGCGATAACCTCCAGGTACTGGAAAATCGCCCTCATGCCCTTGTTGCCGGTGACGATCGACTTGAAGACCTCCGGACGGTCGAGGCGGTCGGAAAAGTGGTACTGCTTGAGGTCGGCAAGCTCGAGGGAGAGGCTTTGCAGCTCGAACGCCTTTCTCAGGGCGGCCACCAGGCGCTTTAGCTCGATCGGCTTCACCAGGAAATCGAAGGCTCCTCCCTTGACGCAGTTGACGACCGTCTCCATTTGGTTATTTGCTGTTGCCAGGATCACCGGTATTTGAGGATACTGGGAGACGATCCGGGGTAGCAGTTCCAGGCCGGACAGATGCGGCATGCTCAGGTCCAGCACGATTACTGTCACTTCCTCCCGGGCGAGCAGACCCATGACGGTGCGGCTGTCGCTGACGGTCAGAACGTCGCTGAAACCGCAGCTACGCAGGGAGTGCCGGCAGGTCTCCAGGATCTCGGTCTCGTCATCAATGAGCAGTATCCGCTGCAATTGTTCAGGTATCACTCTCGATTGCTCCCCGTGAAAAAAGCCAGTCGGACTCTCTGACTCAGGCACTTGAACCATACGTTGCTAGGTTACGCCGCAGAATGCCAGCAGGCAGGCAGCGGGGCGGAGGAACCAAAGATGGACGAGGCAAGCTTTGCCATGAAGGAGTAGGTTCCCATTTCACCTCGATTCGAAACTGTATTACCATAGTACCACTATATTCAGGTGGCACAACGCATGTGGATGTGCCTGCAAAACGACTGATCCATTGCCATCGGGAAACGGGACTGTCACATCCTGATTCTCTTCTCTTTCTGGACGGCCTTTGTGCGTTGCTGAGCACAGGCAATCAAGCTCTGATGACTACCGGGGTATTTTCTGGGTGTCAGTAACATGAATTTTCATGCTTGCATCACGAACCGCCACCTATCAAAGGCGTGAAACAGCGACAAGTTATAGGCAAGGATACGGCCAGGAAACTGGCTCACGTGCTTAATATCGACTATCGTGTGTCCTTTATCCCTGCGGATCACAGCCACTCGAACCTATCGCTTTAGTTTTAGGTAATTGTGTGCTACAGTACTAGCGCAAATAGAGGGGGCACCGATGGACATAAATTCAATGGGACGCAGCCCCGTAGTTACTGCTTATGCCGCGGCAAACATTAGGCCCGCCGGCCCGGTACGTCCGGACACTCGACCAAAGACCAGCACAGTTAAGAGGCAGGCGCCAAGCCAGCAGCGCAGCGATAAGGTCTCTTTTTCGGCTGAGGCGCTTCGACTCTCCACCATGTCTAAGACGGTGGACTCTGCAGGAAGTTCACAGAGCGGGAAGCAGCAAGGTGACACAGCTGGGCGACCTCGCAAACCGCTGCCGGCTCAGGCGGCTCAGGCGGCGCAGGGACAGGGTTCCTTCTCCGTTTTCGCGTAACGGAAATAAAACGGCACACAGCTCTTTTCGAGATGGTGTGCCGTTTTTAGTTCAGGCCTATAGCATCATTTCCCTACCAGCCGTCGCGCCGCCAGTTCCCCCCCCTTCCCTCTCAGGCGGACCTTTCTGTATGATTCAAGGGCCAGCTTCAATGCTCCGAGCAGCGCAGTGACCCTACGGAGCCGTTTTTTCAGGTTCTTATCTCTCACCCTCCCTTTCCTTTGACCCTCCCCGCTGGTAGACTTCCGTAGCAAGTTTTGTGGCAATCGTCTGTTAATTCAGTAGTACGGCAAAGTTGAAGTGCGCTATATTGTGCTCCAGGTTGGTACAGCTATAACTGTCTTGCAGTCCTCAGGGGAAGACCAGACAAAGCAGAGCTAACAGGACCGAAACAGACAGCAACCTCGGAGGTGGCACTATGGATAAGAACCCGGATATCCACGACTCTATATCTCAGGTACAGACATTACTCACCAAGCACCAGCTGCTGACTACCCTGGCCGATAAGCAGAACAGGGTAGAACTCCAGAAGGTACTGGATCAGCTTCCCCCGGGACCGATAGCGCGAATCCTGGAGTCGCTGCCGGCCGAGGACCGGCAGTTCATCTGGCAGCTTATCCCCGATGCCAAAAAGGAAGAAATCCTTCTGGAAGCCGACGATGCCGTCCGCGTGGAGCTGCTCTTTGAGGTGACGTCACCCATCCATAGCGCCAACATCCGGATTTTTGATCTCCACGAAGGGCGCTTGCGGCAGATCACCATTGAATCCCAGGAAGATCTGGCCAAGGCTAAACCCATCTGGGTCGACTTGGTGGATCCCGAGGACAAGCTGCTCTCCTGGGCAAGCGGAATATTCGGCGTGGAGTTGCCCGACCCGAGGGATATCACCGACCTGGAAACCAGCGCCCGCTTATGTGGAGGACAATGGAGAGGTGCATTTGCATTCCGATTTTCTTCTCGACCGGGAGAACGAGTCGCGCAATGCGATAGTCGCTTTTATTCTGAGTAAAGACACCCTGTTCTCGATCAGAAATGAGGAACTGCCGGTATTTCGCCTGCAGCGCCTGCGCGCCAGAGCCCAGTCCGGGTACGTGTCTGAAGCCAAAGACGTGCTCCTTGACCTTTATGCCGCCGATGTTGAGTATTCTGCCGGCGCTCTTGAGGATGTCTATTCGGAACTGGAGTCGGTAGGCAGACAGGTGTACGGCACCGAGATGACCGACGAGGAATCGGCAAGGATCCTGGCGGCCATTGCCGAGGAGGAGGACCTGAACGGGCGCATTCGCCGCAATGTCCGTGACACCAGGCGTGCCCTGTCATTCCTGATGCGCGGCAAATTTCTCTCCGAAGCACAGCATGGGGATGTACGTGAAATTTTACGCGACATTGAATCTTTGGACGGTCACACCGCGTTCCTGTTCAATAAGATCAACTTTTTGATGGATGCCATTGTCGGCTTCGTCAATATCAACCAGAATAAAGTCATCAAACAGCTGACCATCATCAGTATTATTTTCATGCCTCTCAATTTATTGGCCGGAATCGGCGGCATGTCGGAATACTCCATGATGACACATCATATCCCCTGGCCTGTTTCCTACCTGCTATTCAGCATCGGGATGGTGCTGGTCGGGTGGATCACCCTGGTTTGTTTGCGCTATTTCGGCAACAGCAAGCCAAAAAGAGTCCTGCCTCGCTGAGGAGGGCGCTAATAAGCTGCTAGACCAACCTTGGCCCGCTCCCCGCCTGGTCGACAGTTAGCGACCCCGGCTCCCCTTTTTTCAACCAAAGCGCGAGAAACAAGTCTATGATTGGAACTGGTTCAATTCATACGGAAAAGGACAACAAACCATGAGCAAAATGATTGGCATCTTAACTTCGGGCGGGGACAGTCCGGGACTCAATGCGGCCATCCGCGGAGTCGGCAAGGCCCTGCTGGGCAATTATGGCATGAAGGTACTCGGGTTTCGTGACGGCTTTCGCGGCATGATGGAAAACCGGACGCAGCTACTGGATTCGGCCGCACTCTCGGGCATTCTGACCTTGGGCGGCACCATTCTGGGCACCAGCCGCGACAAGCCCTATGCCATGCCGATTGCCGGCAAGTTGACCGACATGACCGAGGTTATTGTCGACAATTATCGCAAGCACCACCTGGACGCTCTGGTCTGCCTGGGCGGCGGCGGGACCCAAAAAAACGCCTATCATCTCATGAAGCAGGGGCTGAACGTAATCACACTGCCCAAAACGATCGACAATGACGTGGCCATGACGGATGTCTCCTTTGGCTACGACACCGCCCTCGGGATTGCCACAGAGGCGATCGACCGGTTGCACAGCACGGCCCACAGCCATCACCGGATCCTGGTACTGGAACTGATGGGCAATAAGGCCGGCTGGCTCGCTTTAGGGGCCGGCATTGCCGGCGGGGCCGACGTCATCTTGATTCCCGAAATACCCTACGATGTGAAGCAGGTGGCCGCGGCAATCATGCGGCGCAGTCACAGTGGGCAGGGCTTCAGTATCGTTGCCATGGCCGAGGGGGCCATGTCGCGGGAAGTCGCAGCCAAACTTGCTGAAGTCGTCGACAAGAAAAAGGGGATCAAAAAGAAGGAACAACGGCAGCACATCCTGGAAAAGTTTGCCGACAACATGCCGGGAAACAGCCTGCATCTGGCCCAGCAACTGGAAGAGCTCACCGGCCTGGAATCACGCCTGACCATTTTGGGCTACCTGCAGCGCGGAGGTACGCCCTCGGCGGGAGACCGCCTGCTGGCCACCCGCCTGGGAACGGCCTGCGCCGACCTTATCAGTAAAGGTGAATTCGGTGTCATGGTGGCAGCGCGCGGAGATAGCGTCAAGGCGGTGCCGCTTAAGGACGTCGTCGGAAAACGCCGGACGGTCCCCTTGGACCATTCCTGGATCGAGAGCGCCCGCAGCGTGCACACCTGTTTTGGTGACTGAAGGAGTGTCCCGGATGTGGGCATATAAGGGCTAGCACAGCGCTAGGTGGTAAAGCCCTCACCCCTGCCCCTCTCCCGGCGGGCGAGGGGGGCAAGTCTGAACGGTTGGAATTAAGCTGAAAGATCTGAATTGTCACTCGGAATAAAAGAAGGGGCCTGCACTGACAAACGCTTGCTGTCAGTCCAGACCCCTTTGTTGTTTCTTAAACCATTATGCTACTTGATGGTTTTGATGGTCTTCTCTACCATTTTCTGCACGCTGTCCGGAAGCGGCGCGTAGAGCATGGGGGCTGCCATCTTCTGGCCCTTGTGCAGGCTCCAGTTGAGGAACTCGACCATTTTCTTGCCTTTGAGGGCATCCTTTTGCTGCTCGTAAACCAGGAGCCAGGTAAAGCCGACGATCGGGTAAGCGTCATGGCCCGGCTGGTTTACCAGCGAAATCCGGTAGTCTGCGGGCATATGCTTGACGGCTGCGGCCGCCGCGGCACTGGTTGAGTGGATGGACGGCTCCACGAAGATGCCGGCTTTGTTCTTCAGGAAAGCGTAGGGAAGCTTGTTCTCGAAGGCGTAGGCAAGCTCGACGTAGCCCAGGGAGTACGGCGTGGTCTTGATCTGGCCTGCTACCCCTTCGTTCCCCTTGCCGCCGAGCCCTGCAGGCCACTTGACCGAGGCGCCCTTGCCGACTTTCTGCCCCCACTCCGAATTTACCCCGGAGAGGTAATCGGTGAAGATGCTCGTGGTGCCGCTGCCGTCGGAGCGATGCACGACGATGATCGGCTTGGCGGGAAGTTTCACGCCCGGATTGTCGTCGGCGATTTTCGGGTCGTTCCACACCGTGATCTTACCCAGGAAGATATTGGCGACATCCTCGGAGTTGAGCTTCAGACCTTTGGCGACGCCGGGAATGTTGTAGGTTACCACGACTGCGCCCATGACGGTCGGGATGTGGATCAGCTTGCCGGGTGCAGCCTTCAGCTCCTCGTCGGAAAGAAACTTGTCACTCGCGCCGAAGTCAACGGTCTGCGCCGTGATCTGCTTAATCCCGCCGCCGCTTCCTATCGACTGATAGTTGAACTTGACGCTGGCATCCACCTTGGCGTACTCGTTGAACCATTTGGAATAAAGGGGATAAGGGAAAGTTGCTCCGGCGCCGTTGATGAGCGTCTCGGCGGATGCCTGTCCGGCCATGACTCCTACCGATACCAGTGCCAAAGCCATGACTGTTTTTCTTATGCTAGGTAACATCTGTTTCCTCCTGTGTGATTTTTCTGGAGTATAGACTTGGAAATATGTCGGTCCTGTTACAGTTATGATAATAAACAGTTAAAAGAGTCGAAACCCTCCATGCGTGTCGGGTTTAGTAACTACTGGTAGAGACGCATTGCATGCGTCTCGGGTTTTGCTTCTGCACGCAGATGGTAGAGACGCATTGCATGCGTCTCAGGTTTTGCCTTTGGGCGGCCACAGTAAGTTGACTTAGAGCAGGTCCTGTGGCAGGAGAAAGCTGAGACGCATGCAATGCGTCTCTACACGCTTGGACCGGGAATGAGACTTTTGCCGTTGAATCAGTACGACATGACACCAGACTAACTATTCACACCGCGTTGTCAGTGGGAAGAGTCCCCTCGCGCGCCGCAGAAGTCGGCAAGGCTTGCCACCAACTCTCCTTCCAGAGTCGGGTCGATATGCGGAATCTTGCTCTGGCCACCGAGTTTGCCGCGCACCTCATGGGACCAGCGATAGATCTCGTCCTCCAGCACCACTTGAACCTCGGGGGAATTAATCCTCCCCTGGTCGCGGAAGGTCCGATAGTCGGCATTCAGGGCGCGCAGGGCGCCGTCCAGCGCCTGCGCCAGTTCACTGGAGCTTCCCGACCAGCCGCTTCCCATGGCAAGCACCCAGAGATGGCGGCGCCCGGAGATCTGGGGGCCGACGATGAACTCCCGGATGTCGAACCCGGGCACGCCGTTCAAGCTGGCCACCGCCTGTTCCACCTCCCCTTGCGTCACCTTCTCCTCGAAGCGGTCCAGGAATTTATCGCGCCCGGTGAACTCGATGAAGAGCGGCTCCCGGGAGCTGAAGCGGATCGTGTCGCCGATGTGATAGCGCCAAAGCCCGGCGCAGGTGGTGAGAATCACGGCGTAGCGCCGTCCCGTTTCGATCTCCTCCAGCGGCACGCAGGGGGCGTCGGGCGCGGGACGACCCCGGTCGTCGAGTTCCTCGCACGGCACGAATTCAAAGAAAACCCCGTAGTACGGTGCGAGCCGCATCTGCTCCTCGCCCAGCAGCTGAAAGGCCATGAACGCCTCGGAAGAAGGGAGCAGTTCCAGAAAGTGCGGCGCTCTCCCGGGAAACAATCCGTCGAATTCGCGCCGGTACGGCTTCATGCTGGTCCCGCCGTGGATGATCAGCTCCAGGTGAGGGAGCAGCTCGCTGAGCGGCGCCCCGCCCAGCTCGGCGCACCTCTTCAAAAGCAGGATGATCCAGGGTGGCACCCCGGAGATCCCCCTGAGGGAGGAATCGCTCAGCAGCAGCCCGGCGAGGCTTTCCAGTTTCGCTTCCCAGGGGAGTGCGGCAGTCGCGGCATCGGGAGCCAGGAACGGGGAGAGATACTTGGGGCGATAGCGCAGCGTAATGGCACTCATATCCCCGCTTTGGACGCCGCCCCCCAGCTCCGTAAGTTCGGTATTCCCCGCCATGTAGAGGAGCTTTCCCTGAAAAAGGCGGCTGCGGCGGTTGGCGTTGAGATAGCACGAGGTGAGGTCGAGGGCGGCGCGCCGGTTGGCGGCGAACATCTCGCGGGAAAACGGAATGAACTTGCTGGGCGCGGTGGTTCCCGAGGTCTCGCAAAAAAACGGGATGCGCCCCGGCCAGGTGACGTTCTCCAACTGCAGGCTCGGGCCACCCTCCCCTGCCCCGGAACCCCTTTTGAAGTAGTCCCGCCAGAAGTCGTCGTAGCTCCGAATCGGCACATGTCTGCAGTAACGGCGGTAGGCCTCGGAAAAGGGAAGGGAGACCAGTTCGGCCAGTCCGTGCTCGGCACCGAACCGAGTCGCCGCGCCGCGGCGCAGCAGCCAGGAGAAGATCTGGCGCTGGTAGGCCAGCGGATCGCGTGCCGTGAAGCGGGCGGCATTGAGGGCCGAACCGGACTTTAGCAGCCGGTCCAGGAGCGGGAAGGAGGCGTCTCGCAAGGTCTTACGGTAATTCATCATACCGCCGCTGTCAGTTGGGGCCGCAGGTCGTCGTACCAGGCCTTGATAAGGGGATTGTAGCAGTGGTGGTGGAAGATGAGCGAGGCGTGCGCCACGGCGTCTCCGGGGGTGCGCGAGATCACCTTCCAGAGCACCCCGCGCGGGAAGAGTGCGTTTTTCTGGTCCGGGTGCTTCAGCATCGCGAGGGTCGGCGAACTCGGGACCAGGAGGTTCTCCTCATCCTCGGCCAGAAGGGTCAGAGCCGGTCCGGTGAAGATGGGGCGCGCCGCGTCGGGACGGGCGAACTGCGCCAGCGCCAGCACCCGCTGGTACCCGCCCGCGGCGGGGGTGGACTCGATCACCTGCATGATCTTCTTCTTGATGGAGAGATGCCTGCCGGAAAGCACCCGGTTCTGGGCTCCCGTCTCGAAGAGGGCCTGAAAGCAGCGGCGCGCCCGTTCGATCTGACGGCTGAGCACTTCGCCGCCATCGGGGCCTGCCTTGATGATCCTGCGCAGGTTACTTTCCAGCATCCTGACGCCGCCGGCCTTGTCCTGCTCGGCCCGGATGAGATCCTCGGTGCAAAGGACCGGGCTGGTCATGACGATCCCTCTGATCCTGAGAGCCTGCGAAACGCCTTCTTCCTGAAGAAAACGGGCCAGGAGCCCGCAGCCGAAACTGACCCCGAACAGGATCGGTCTCTGGTCGCGGTTGTTGAGATCCTCGATCAGGTCCGCCAACTGGGCGAAAAACATCTCCGAGGAGAAACCGTGACGCGGGTAGTTCAGGTAGTAGATGCTGCCGTATTCCCGGAAAAGCGAGCGCTGGAACTCGACCTGTTCCGTGGCATCGGGAACAAAGCCCCCCACGACGACCGTCGGAATGGAACCGTTCCCTTTTTCCTTGAAAACGAGGGCCCGGCAGGCATGGAGGCTTACCACGGAGTCTTTGAGCAGGAACTCCCGAGTTCTTTTTTTCGGGGTAAAAGGTGTTATGGTCATCTGGCGCAGAAAGCCGCTGGCGGCGCTGGCGGCTCCGAGAAGCGCAGGGTGTCCGACCAATGTTTTCCTGACGAAGGGCAGAACCGATCTGTGCATAAGCTCTCCTGTTTTTCTTGCATTATGAACGAGGAGAGTTACGACTTTGTGGCAATCGGCCAAACAGTCTGTAGTAATCAGGTGAACTTTTTCCCGACTACCGGCAATTGGTCTGCCCCGGGGATTCCGCCCGCCTAGGTCGCTCCAGTCGCCAGGTGCCTGATATCCTTTCCCTCGACCATGAAAATGACCATCTCGGCTATATTGGTGGCATGATCGGCGATGCGCTCCAGATATTTGGAGACAGAATTGATCCTCATGGCGCGCCCGACCGTGGCGGGGTTCTCCATCATGAAGGTAAGCAGCTCCCGCTGCAGCTGCTCGTTCAGCTCATCGACCAGGTGGTCCTCCTGGCAGACCCTGACGGCGGCCGGCGCATCCCCGCTCACGAAGGCGTCCAGCGCGTCCCTTACCGCGTCGTGCGCGGCTTCGGCCATGCGCGGCAGATCGATGTACGGCTTTAGTTGTGCTTCCCGATTCAATTCCAGAGCATGCTTGGCAATGCTGGCGCACTGGTCGCCGATCCGTTCCAGGTCGGTGACAATCTTGAGCGCGAGGGTGACAAAGCGCAGATCCCTCGCTGCCGGCTGGCGCCTGGCAAGGATGTGCAGGCACTTCTGGTCGATCTCGATCTCCATGGCGTTAACCACGGCATCGGAAGCGATGGTCTGCTCGGCAAGTTCGGAATCACGATCCACCAGAGACTTCATCGCATTGGCGATCATCATTTCCACCTTCCCGCCCATTTCCAGGAGCCTGGCACGTATCTCGTTCAGTTCCGCGTCGAACTGACTGCTCATATGTACTTTCATCATTGAAATACCTCACAAAGGTTACCTACCCTAAACGCCACGCCGAACCTCAACTGATCTGCCAAAGCATCAAAGGCCGCCGCCGGCGCCGCCGATCTGGGCCTTGTAGCCGAAGCCGCGCACGGTCCTGATCATTTCTCCCGCCGCCCCCATCTTGGTGCGCAGCCGGGTCACGTGGGTATCGACAGTGCGGGTATCCTCGACAAAGTTGTAGCCCCAGACATCCCGCAACAGGACCTCTCTGCTTTGGACCCTGCCGAGCCGCTGCACCAGTGTGTGGAGCAGGTTGAACTCGATCGTGGTGAAGGTCACCTCCTCGCCATGTATCGCCACCAGGTGCCGCTCGATATCAATGCTGAGCGGTCCGACCTTAAGAAGCGGGATCTCCAGGTCCTCCGTGGCGCTGCGCCGGAGCACGGCCTTCACGCGCAGCAGCAGTTCCCGGGGTGAATACGGCTTTACCACGTAATCCTCGGCGCCGACCTCGAACCCCACGATTTTGTCGATCTCTTCGCCTTTTGCGGTCAGTATGATAACCGGGATCCGGGAGGTCGGCTGGTGCTGCTTCAGTGCCCTGCAGACCTCGGTACCCAGCATGCCGGGAAGCATCAGGTCAAGTAGCACCAGATCCGGCAGGATCCGCTTGGCCGTTTCCAGGCCTTCGATACCATCGAGAGCGATGGCGGTGCGGTACCCCTCCCTTTGCAAGTTAAAAGAAAGCAGCTCGGCGAGATCCCTTTCATCTTCTATGATCAAAATAGTTTGCATGTCACCCCTCGTGCAGAGAATCATGCTACCGTACAGCTTTATTGTGTAGGGACTGTTACAAACCGGTAAATTATGACAAAACTTATGCTTTGGGAAGGCGTCGGGCGGGGGGCGGTACAAAAGGGGACCGACAATCGGGACCAGAATAAAGAGGTGAGTAGCATCGACTCGGGCCCTGGTTGCCACGCCGGAGCGCGGGAACCAGGGCGAAATTACCAGGCGGTAACGATTGCGACGTTCAGCAGCCGAGACGCAGTTTACGGGAGACGTCGGAAAATCCTTCTCCGTACAGCAGTCGCGCCAGACAGGACACCAAAACCACCCCACCGAATAGTACGACAAGAATCATCAGTAGTGAGATCCCGCGCGCCAGGTACCATATTCCTCTGATGACGATCATAGTAAGCCGCCTTTTGCTCAAAAACGCCTGTCAGTTGTCGATAATGCGAGGCACGCCCGCCTTACTCTCAACGTTATTATTTCCAGACGCTGCCTCCGGCGCGCCGGCAGGATAACCGGCGCTGCCGGTTCAGGCTAACGGCCGGCTGCAACCTTGCCGTTAACCACAAAAACGACCGTTTCAGCGATGTTGGCCGCGTGATCGGCGATGGTCTCCAGGTACTTCGAGATGGAGTTGAGCCTCATGGCGCGCCAGATGGTGGCCGGGTCCTCCATCATGACGGTCAACAGCACGCGCTGGATCTGATCATTGAGCTCTTTGACCATGAGCGCCCCCTGGAACACCTGCGCCGCGAGGGCGTTGTTGCCCCCGAGGAAGGCGATGAGGGCCTCCTTGACCGAGGTTAGGGCCGTTTCCGCCATGAAGGCGAGATCGATGCAAGGCTTGAGTTGCGCCTCGCGATTCAATTCCAGCACGCTTTCCGCTATACTGGAGCACTGGTCGCAAATCCGCTCCAAGTCTATCACGATCTTCAGGGCCTGGATTACGAAATGCTGGTCCTGTTCCGCAAGGTGGCAATGGCCAAGCAGATGCATGCAGTGGCTGTCTATCTCCTCTCCCAGGGTGTTTATCTCCCGGACAAAGGCGATGACGCTCTCGGCGAGGTCGGAATCCCTCCGGAGCAGGGATTTGACGGAGTTGCTGATCATCAGATCCACCTCGCCGCCCATCTCGATGAGTCGGGTGCGTATTTCTGTCAATTCCGCGTCATATTTGCTGTTCCTCGCTACTATCATTAGGTTCCCCTCCCAAGCTCGACAATCGATTAACCCGACGTGATCGACCGGCGCCAGGTTTATTGAGTAGTGTAGAGTTGTCTATCTGCGTGTCAGATATGCTGCCCCGTTTTATACCACTTGTATGTTGAGGATTTGTTACAACGAGGTAAATAATGCCCAGTCGTCGATAATTCTCTGGAAAAGTTTACTCAGTGCGACAGTGAAAATCCCCGTGACGGGCTCGTGAAGTAGATAGTAGAAAGCTGGGGTTCTTCATATTCAGCGCTGTTTGTAACGATCATGTCACAGATCGGTTACAATCCTTGCCAACCGCCATCAAAAGTGGCTTAGTTTACTTGCGACAGGCACGCGTGTCATCTGCCGCAAGCCCAAGGCGGTGCATAGCGCCGCTATTCAGGTGGTGATTTCCATGAGACTCCGAAACGAGGTTGCAACGACCCTGCCAAGCGGCGGGTGCGGCAAGAGGACCAAAGAATTGCCCGGAGAGTTGCAGGACCCGCTCGAGGCGCCGGGAGCCCTTCCCGATGAGCGCTACCACTATTGCGGCGATCCGCGTTTTTCTCCCGGAGTCGGACGGACCCGGTTGCTGACTGCGGCCCTCCCCTGCCTGCTCGGCCTGGGCGGCATCTACCAGGCCCTGGCCTCCCGACGGGACCGGCGCGCCTTTCCGGCCCCGGGGCGCCTGGTGGAGGTCGACGGCTGCCGCATGCACCTGCAGAGTTCGGGAAAAGGAGAGCCGACGGTCGTGCTGGAATCGGGCCTGGGAGGGATGTCCTCGGCCTGGGGCTGGATTCAGCCGGAAACGGCGAAGTTTTGCAGAGTCGTTTCTTACGACCGTGCGGGCCTTGGCTGGAGCGGTCCGGACCCGGCCCCCAAGTCTGCCGCCCTTGCCGCGCGGCGCCTGCGCACCCTGCTGGAGCGGGCCGGCGTGCGCCCCCCCTACCTCCTTGTGGGTCACTCCATGGGGGGCCTTTTCGTGCGGGTCTTCGCCGGACTCTTCCCGGGCGAGGTCGCCGGGATGGTGCTCCTCGATGCCGTCCACCCCGACCAGCACCTGCGCTCCGCCGCCATCGGCCTCCACATGCGCAGCGGTTTCCGCCTGCTGGGGGCCATCCCCCTTTTGGCGCGGCTTGGTTACGTCCGGCTTACCGGGCTCTTCGACGCCTGGGGTGAGGGGCTCCCGGTGCGCCAGGTGGCGGAATCCGAGGCGTTTCTCTCCAGCTACCGGCACCTTTGCACCACGCGCGACGAGTCGCTCGCCTGGGAAATCATCTGCCAAGAGGTGCGCGGCGTCGGGGGACTGGGGAACATCCCGCTGGCGGTCGTCACGGCGGGAAAGGACGTCCTGCCCGGCCAGCCCGAGCTGCAGGGAGAATTGGCGGCCCTCTCCTCCGACAGCATCCACCTGGTGGTTTCGGGAGCCGACCATGTGACCCTGGTCTCCCATCGCGAGTATGCCCTGGCCGTGGTGGACGCGATCCGTCAGATAGCAACCAAGATGCGGGCTTAGATAATCGCGCTCTGGTCGACACCACCACAGGGCGAACATCCAGGTCGAGGGAGACCGTCCGCACCCCCACCTGAAAGCGGAAGGAACCCCGGGTTCTAAACCCTGCCGCAAAGTAGCATTCCCTTCCAACATCGAGACGATCAGCCGGCCGCGACCTGGACCCTGAAACAACCGGGCCGGCTGCACCGTCTCGAGAGGTCACACTCTCCCCCGCGCCCTACCGGATCCAGAGGAAACCCGGGTCCCGCTACGGGGCGACGCTGATTTTCCCGATCTCTTTGAGCACCATGTCGGCCAGTTTCTTAGGAAGCGGCGTGTAAAAAAGCGTTGAGGTCATCTTTTCCGCCTGGGTAAGTTCCCAGGTCAGAAACTGCACCAGTTTCTGGGCTTTATCGGCGTTTTTTTGTTGCTGATAGACCAAAAGCCAGGTTAACCCCACGATCGGGTAGGCGTCTTTTCCCGGTTCATCGACCAGAGAGACCCGATAGTCATCCTTCACCCTTTTCATGCCGCTAACTGCGGCGGCGCGGGTGGCGAGCGCCGTCGGCCTGACGAATTTTCCAGCGCGATTTTTGAGCGCCGCGTCGCAAAGGTTATGGTCCAGCACATAAGCTATTTCCACATAACCGATACTGAACGGGTTAGCGACAATCTGCTGCACGACTGCGTCGCTTCCCTTGCCGCCCAATCCAACCGGCCAGTTGACGGAGGTTCCCCTGCCGGCCTTTTCCGCCCAAAGCGGGCTCACCGTGGAAAGGTAGTCGGTGAAGATACTCGTCGTGCCGCTGCCGTCGCTGCGATGCACGACGACGATGGCGGCGTCGGGAAGCCTCACCCCGGGGTTCAACCTGGCCAGACGCTGGTCGCCCCAGTTGGTGAGCTTTCCGAGAAAAATTTCGGCCAGCAGTTGCGGGGTAAGTTTCAGCCCGGTGGCTACGCCGGGGATGTTGTAGGTTATCGCCACGGCTCCGAGTACGGTCGGGATGTGGAGCAGTTTGGCCGGTGCGGCTTTAAGTTCGGCGTCGCTCAGGAACTTGTCGCTGGCGCCGAAATCGATGCTACCCGCCATGATTTGTTTGATCCCCCCGCCACTTCCGATAGCCTGGTAGCTGAAGGAAACCTCCGGGTCGACCGCCGCATAATCTTTGAACCACTTGCTGTAGAGCGGATAAGGGAAGGTTGCCCCGGCTCCCTGCAAAACAGTTCCGGCAAATGCCTCCCCTGCCTGGGCCGTGCAGCTAAGGACGATGAGTGCGATTAAAACGGTGCGCAGCCTGTTGAGCATGTAACTTTTCTCCTTGTTTGTGTGGTGCTAGATGGTCCTGCAACTTCTGCCCTCTTATTAGTGCGTCCGTCTGCAGGAGCGGATAGTGCGCCTCTCCTCTGGTTCGCCCGAAGCATACAGCGGGAGCATTGCAGTTATGTCACAGGAAGGTTCCGATTTAATGAGTTTCGCTGACGGGCAGGGGCGGCACGGACGGGAGCGCAAGCGCGCTGGCGCTATGAGGGCTTTTGGGAGGCAACACTGAATGAGGCTTGGGCAGCCGCTTTTGTGGCAAATCCCTCCACCCTGCCCCTCTCTCAGAGGGCGAGGAGTTTCTTAACCGGTCAAATCCTCTGCAATCTCGTAGAGACGCATTACATGCGTCTCCTTTACCCGGTAACACTTAGTTCAACCGGGCGCCGGCAGCGCTGAGACGCATGCAATGCGTCTCTACCTTGAGCAGGGACTCGCTACCCCTGCCTCCGTCTTGACAATTCTCACAGCTGCCCTCCCAGAGGGCGAGGGGATCAACTACAACTATCGCTCCCAGCGTCCTTTGCTAATGCGAGTGGATGACTTGGGCTAAATGAGCTGAATTGTACGATGCTTCATGGAAATAGTGTCCTGGTAACATTGTGTCAACAGTATCGTGACGACAAATTAACCCACCTTTAACAATACCTCCTCAACAATTATGACATGATACCGCTGGAAGATGACCTCTTTGATTACCGTCAGCTGAGATTTAAAGATCTTTATTTCAGACTGACACTCAAAAAGGGATTGGCATTCTATCTTGCAGCACCAACAAGCCAGGGGGGAAACGCATGTCTCAGCATGACGAAAAAGAGGGCGAACGCACCAAGGGTATGGACCGCCGGGAGTTTATCAAACGCGCCGCCGTCGGCGCAGGCGCCGTCGCGGCAAGCATGGTTGCGGGTGGATGCGGCAATAGCTCTTCAAACGGGACCGCCGTCGCCGCTCAAAATGCAGCGCTGGTCGGTCCGACGTCAAAGAGCGCCTGGAAGTTCGCCGTCATGGGCGATACCCAGTGGGTTGCCACCAATGACGACGGGAGAAACCCCAACGCGGTACCGGTGGACATCATCAACGCGCTGAACCAGCAGTTCATCGCCCAGGGTGTCAGTTTCGTGGTGCAGGTCGGAGACATGACGGAGAATGCCAGCAGTACCGCCGTCAGCACAGGCTACGAACTGGTCGGCGGCGTATCCACCGCCAAGTACACCTATTCGAACCTGCAAGCCGAGGACGCGCATGTCGCGTTCGTCCAGACCCTGTACAACGCGGGTATCGGTTTTTTCGCCCATCGCGGCAACCACGACTCCGACCCCACCTCGGCAGCAGAATTCGTGCGCATTTACCCGCAGAACCTGGACGGAAGGATGAACAATACGCCCTCGGACGTGTTCGGCACTCCCAACTTCGACAGCGCTGTACAGCCCTTCCCGGCTAGAAGCGGCAGCGTTTTTTCCGTCGGCGCCACCAATTTCAGCTCCCCCAGCGCCGCCGACGTCGGATCGGCCAATCTGCGGGGGCTTTCCTACTCCTTCGACGTCAACAATGCCCGGTTTGTGCTGATCGACCAGTTCAACCCGCTCGACAACAAGGGACCCGACGGCAAGGCGGCCTTCAACATTGACACGACGGTTGCCCTGCAGCAGCCCTGGGTCAAAAAGGTCGTGGCAAACAGCCAGCAGCACACCTTCGTCTTCTCCCACAAGGGGCTGATCACCCAGCAGCACCAGGACGTGCTTTTTGGTGAGTGCCCCGCCGATGCCAATTTCTCCGCCCCGGCCAATGTCGTCAATACCGTCACGATCGCTCCCGCTAAAACCATTATCGGCGCCATCGGGATGAACGATTTCATCCGGACCCTGTCGAGCAACAACGTAAAATTATATTTCTGCGGCCACGACCACAACCACAACCGCTCAATCGTGAAAACCACCGACAGCGGCGCGGCAGGCCAGGTAACGCACGTGCTCTGCCAGTCCTGCAGTTCCAAGTTCTATACCCCCAACGAGAACAACTCCTCCGGAAACGGCAGCGTACCTCCCTGCACCTCGAACGACGCCTTTTACTGCGGCGGCAAGCGCCAGACCCAGCTGAGCCAGGAAACCAATACCGTCGGCTACTACATCGTCACGGTCGACGGGCCGAACGTTTCGGTGGATTACTATTCTGCCCCGGCTTATCCCAGCTACAGCAAGGGTACCGAGCAGCAAATCTTCACCACCCCGCCCCTCAATTTCACCAAGCGGGAGACCTTTGGCTACAGCCAGATCGGCAAACAGTTCGTGCTGGGCAATGGCGACGCGTTTAGCGCCGTCAAGGACACCGGCCCCTCGGGGACCGCTGCCGCGATTCTCAGCGGCACCAGTAACAACTCGAATACGGACCTGAGCGGGCGCAGGTACTATAACTCGCTGAATACCGGCTGGTATGCCGAAACCAGCGCCACGGCAAGCGACATCCTCTCCCTGTGGGGCATGGGGTATGTGCTGGGAAGCAACCAGACCGATGTCTATACCCTCTCCCTTACTTTCGACCCGAAAAAAGGGAGCGCGCCGACCCTTGCCACTCCTGACGGTAACGGCAACTGGATCAAAGCCGTGGACCAGAACCTGGGCGGCGCCAGTACCTTTGTGTCAGGCCCCTGGAAGTCCGGCTACGCGCTGGGAACCTACGGGTTAGACGCGGCTTCCGGCACCGTCTGGGCGGTAGTCAACTTCAACGGTTATTTTGCCGCGGTAACCCTCGCCTAAGCTCCGGCAGCGAAGGCAGGGACCTCCGGGGTGCTCACTACCCGGAGGTCTCAAACTACCGGCGCATCTAAATCCTATAAGAGGTGTCTACCATGTTTGGATTCGGCATACCCGAGCTCAGTATCGTGCTCGTCATCATCACCCTGATCTTTGGCGTTGGCCGTCTCCCCGAACTGGGTGGCGCCATGGGAAAGACCATTCGTAACTTCAGAAAAGCTTCCGAGGGCAAGGACGAGATCGAGATCAAGGCAAAAGAAGCTTGAACCTGCACCGAAACCAAACGGTGCCCAGCTTGGCGCAATTGACGCCGCCCTGATGATCAACAATTGAGGCAAGGAGCGTAGCAATGAAAAGATGCATCCTCGGGGCAGCAGGAACGGCCCTCGTCATTACCCTGTCCGCCTGTTCAGGCTCTTCCACCCCTACCCCGACAGTCGCCGGGAGTGCGGCTAAGTACTCGACAACAGCGACGCCCTACCAGCCAGAT
>Ga0209123_1000316_pt1 | contig 68217 bp, 56 predicted proteins | sample BarGraIncu00431A_FD_184500 | JGI IMG/M metagenome (GOLD analysis project Ga0209123, IMG submission 184500) | Arctic peat soil microbial communities from Barrow, Alaska, USA - Barrow Graham LP Incubations 004-31A (SPAdes) (version 2) | ecosystem: Environmental > Terrestrial > Soil > Wetlands >... | reverse complement strand
TATATTCTCAATCTGGTGATTATGGCCTGAAGGTAACACCCGTTCCCATACCGAACACGAAGGTTAAGCTTCAATGCGCCGATGGTACTGCAGGGGTGACCTTGTGGAAGAGTAGGTCGTCGCCAGGTTATTAAAAAAAACACTAAGTTTACTTAGTGTTTTTTATTTTGTCCAAATTTAACTGTAGTGCAATTTTCAGAGAATATTTATATTCTCATCTGGTGATTATGGCCTGAAGGTAACACCCGTTCCCATACCGAACAGGTTGGTTAAGCTTCAATGCAACCATGGTATTGCAGGGGTGACCTTGTGGAAGAGTAGGTTGTCGCCAGGTTACAAAAAAACACTAAGTTTTGCTTAGTGTTTTTTAATTTGCCTAAATATAAATGGTTTTTGATTAATTAAAAATCATATACCTTACTTAAAACTTTCCCAATGCTGTCATGAATCACTAAATTGGCCTGGTTATCATAAGGGGTAGAGGATTTATTAATAAGAATTAAGTTATTTCCTCTAAAATATTTTATGAGATTTGCAGCTGGATATACAACAAGAGAGGTTCCACCCACAATTAATGTATCAGCAATACTTATTGCTTTAATAGAACAGTCTAAGACATCCATATCTAAACCTTCCTCATAAAGAACTACATCTGGCTTAACGATACCACCACAGCTATCACACGTAGGAATTATGGTTTTACTATTCAATATGTAATTCAAATCAAAAGATTTATTACATTTCATGCAGTGATTTCTATGTATAGATCCGTGAAGTTCATAAACATTTTTTGAACCCGCCATTTGGTGTAAGCCATCAATATTTTGTGTAACTATAGCTTTTAGTTTATTATTTTCTTCCATTTTAGCTAATGTAATATGTGCATCATTTGGAACAGCATCAGGAAAAATCATATTAGACTTATAAAACTTAAAAAAGTCCTCAGTATTATTTATAAAAAAAGAATGACTTAAAATAACTTCAGGAGGAAATTTTAAACCATTTTTTATGTTATATAAACCATTTGAGGAACGAAAATCAGGAATGCAACTTTCTGTTGATACACCTGCACCTCCAAAAAATACTATATTAGTAGTAGTTTTTATAATTGTTTTTAATAACTCGTAACACATAACCTCAACTCCTTATTTATAGTATAACAGTTAAAATAATTGCTAGCTTACATTAATGAGAAAATAATATTTTAATAAGAGACTTTTCAATTATTAAATATATGAAAAGAAACAACATACTTATCCTAGTGTATCAATACGAGATATTGTTAGGATTAATAGTGAATACGCTAGAAGAATGAGAATAAATTGAGTACATGGACTATAGAACCAATATGCGGTAATTTTATTATGGTAAAATATTTCTTGTCGTCGAAAGTCAGCACTACAGGGGTAATCTTGTGGAAGAGTTGGTCGTCGCTAGGTAATGTGGCTGGATAGCTCAGTCGGTAGAGCAGAGGACTGAAAATCCTCGTGTCCCTGGTTCGATTCCTGGTCTAGCCACCAGTTATGGCGCTATAGCCAAGCGGTAAGGTCAAGGTCTGCAAAACCTTTATTCCCCGGTTCAAATCCGGGTGGCGCCTCCAAGGCACTTTGTATTTATTACAAAGTGCCTTTTTTTATTGTGGTAATTATGAAAGATAGCTAATTTATAGTATATTCAATACATATTTTAAATATAAATAAACAAATAAAATACCTAAAACATTTATTAAAGGGTGGGAATATGGAGATAAACTTAGAAATACTTATATTGATGCATACAAATCAGTATAAGCAGATTATATGATCTTATATTACGGTATATATGTTACTTTGAACCTAGTATAAGTAGATTAATATATGAAATGCTAGTATAATCACTTATGTTGGGTACAAAACTATTTATATCTAATAGTTTAACTTATTTTAGGGGGTCTGGCTTTCATGTATAAAGAGATGGTTCAAAGAAAAAAGTTTCCAGCTATAGTATTGTTGTTTATTACATTAATTACATTTATATGCATATCAGACTTATTGCCTAAGGTAAGTATAGGCAACACAAATATAAAAACGTTTATAACTATGTTCTTTAATACGATAATGATAGGGCTTTGTTATATGGAGTTTTCAAAATGTAAGATTAAGTATAAGTATTCAATTGTAGTTGATCAATTCATTATTCATAGAATAAAAGGTGGAGAGGTTACAATACTAGAAGATATTAAATTGAAGGATATAGAATTTATTGGTAAGTATAGCGACTACAGTTCAGATAATCACATTAGTAGTAGTAAAAAATATATTTGCTCTTCTTTTACAGGAAGTAAATTCTGTTGTGTATATAAATTAGGAAATAAGTTCAAAAAGTTTTATTTTGAACCTAGTGTTCCTCTTATTAACAAAATAAATTTATTAAAAAGTAAACCGTTATTCCAATAATAAATATATAAAAGAAGTATAATTTTTTTAAAGTTATACTTCTTTTTTTATTGTAAAATATTTATATTGTATATGTTATTTTAATTCGAATCTAATCTCTTTTAGTAAATCTTGTTTTTCAATAAGGTCTAAGCCTGTGATAGCAAGCGCCTCTGCAGCTTTTATCATATTGTCTTTACAGAAATCTGTTTGTGTTTCTAGGGCAAATAAAGGCGATGGGCAACTTATTAAGGGATTTTCTGTAATACATATTGATGGGTATATGCAAGGGGTAATATGGCTTATAGAACCTATTCCTAAGCCGTATAGTGTATTCTTACAACAAGCTATATCAATAATGCCAGATTCTTTTAAGTTGTGTGTAAATATTCTTGATAAACATTTATTAGATAAAAGTTCTTGTGAAGGCAATTCAAAGCGACTTATGTCGTAAGTTATATTCATTATTGTAGAAGTTGACTTAATAAAGTCTACAATAGTTCTTTCTAATAATTCAGCTTCGATTAGGTTATTAGCTCTAATATAAAATTTAACCTCTGATTTAGAAAATGAATTAAGGCATGAGGTGATATTATTCATAGAAATAGCATCAATACAACATCCATTTTTAAATTCCTTTAGTAACTGGCTTAATGCATTAAGTATAAATAAATAAACATCTAAAGATGATAAATTATTGAGATTGTTATTTTGATTACACTTAATTTTAATTGGAATTGTAGCCATTGAACTGCCACTTTCTGCATTGGTTATATCACAATGCGCTGAAATAATAACATCCATATCATCAAAACACTTTTCTTTTGTTAAAGTTAGTTCTGATCCATTTACGTAATCTCCTGGGCATCCTAATAGAATTACACTCCCACCGCTTTTAGATATTACTTTTGATAAGCCGAGTGCCGCAGCAACAGAAATACTGGCATTTACGTTATTACCGAAAAGATGATCTAGATTATCGGTAGATGAGTATTTGCATATATAACATATCTTAGGGTGGCCACTTCCATATTGAGCATAAAAAGAAGTAGGAATATTACAATAATTTTCTTGTACTTCAAAGTTATTAGTTTTTAACATATTTACTATATAAGAATAACCCTTATATTCATTATAATTTGGTTCTGGATTAGTATAGAGGTAATTTGATAAATTATAAATATCCTCTTTTATGCTGCTTATATAACTTATGATTTCTTGTTTCATATACTATTCCCCTCTCAAAATTTACATACATATTAATATAATTAGTATAACCAAAGTTACACAGATATATTGATACTAGCAAATAAAGTTTTAATGGACATATGGTCATATAATAATTTTTAATAGCTAGTTATGGCATAAAATGTAGATAAATATATTTGAAATAATTATGTGGACAAAATAAGAAATGGTACTCAGTTGAATAAAATATAATATATGAGGATAAGATTTAAGTTAGCAAGTTTAAGGAGATAGTTATGAAAAAAGAAAAATGTATAATATGTAGAAAGCCTCTAAATGATGGTATAATAATAAATGGAAGAGGAATTTGCAATAATTGTGAAGAAAGAATTATAGAATCAAAGGCTAATACTGATTTTTATGAATATTACAAGAACTGTATAAGAAAGACATTAGTGCAGTTTATACCAAAAGGGGTGACTAGGGATTGTCAGGATTACCACTTGTAGATGGTGTGTTAACATATATAAAAGAAAAAAATATTTCATTTTGTATGCCTGGTCATAAGGGAAGGCTTGGTTTTTCAAATACGTCGCAAGGCAGCGAGCTTTATAAGAACTTTATAAAAGGAGATATCACAGAGGTTGATGGACTAGATAATCTTCATTATGCAGAAGGTATTATAAAAGAATCTCAAAAGTTATTGAGTGAATATTATGGAAGTATTAAATCGTATTTTCTAGTAAATGGTAGTACTAGTGGGAATTTAGCAATGATTTTTTCCTCCTTTAATGAGGGTGACAAAATTATTGTAGAGAGAAATTGTCATCGTTCGATATTTAATGCCATAATTATGAGGAAACTAAGGCCAGTTTACATTAAAAATAAAATTCATTCAAAATATGATGTTCCTTTTCCTTTAGATAAGGAGCATTTTCTTTCTTTAATTAATGAAAATAAAGACGCTAAAGGAATTATCGTTACCTATCCTAATTATTATGGTATATGTTTTGATTTGCCATATGTTATTAAAATAGCTAAAAGTTATAACATTAAGGTATTGGTGGATGCTGCTCATGGTGCGCATTTTGGTGCCAATAAGTTATTACCTGAAAATCCCATGAAAATGGGAGCGAACATGGTAGTTATGAGTGCACATAAAACTCTGCCTAGTTTAACACAAACAGCTTTTTTGCATGTAGGGGAAGGCAATGATATTAGTAAGGTAGATTTCTATGTAAGTGCTTTTTTAAGTACAAGTCCATCGTATATGTTTTTATGTTCTATGGATTATGCAAGATTTTATATTCAAGAGTATGGTGAAAATGATTATGAAGCATTAATAAAAATATGTGAGTTATATAGAAAAAAGATAAATAATCTAGGGAAAATTCATATTTTAGGTCAAGAAGATTTAATAGATTCTTCAGGAAGTTTCACAAAAGATGTTAATAAATATACTTTGGATTTAACTAGATATATATTAAATGTTCCTAAAGGTTATAGTGGACATAAGTTATTAGAATATCTAAGGATAAACAAAATTCAAGCTGAAATGAGCGATAGTAGAAATGTAGTTCTAATATGTTCGCCTTTTAATAAAAAACAAGATTTCCAGAAGTTATATGAAGCTCTGAAAAATTGTGATATGAATGCTTTAAAGGATAAGTATGTAGAGTTAATAGATTATGATATGCCAAAAATTATGATGTATCCATATGAAGTAATGGATAGAGAAAAAAATATGGTAGACTTAAAAAATACAGAAAACAAAATAAGTGCAGTTGCTATAGTACCATATCCACCGGGGATACCTATTGTGATGCCTGGTGAAATGATAAGCAAGAAAACTATAGCTGTGATAGAATATTACTTGAAGTGTAAGATAACAGTACTTGGGATTAATGATGGAAAAGTGGCAACAGTAGAAAAATGAATATTATATATTAATAGACATACATATTTATGGAGGGGATTGCGTGGAAAGAGGTCGGCTAATAGCGCTTGAAGGTCCAGATGGTTCAGGTAAAACTACTCAAATACAATTATTAGAAAACCATTTAAAAGAATTAGGTTATGAAGTAGTAAGAGCTAGAGAACCTGGAGGTACAGAGATTAGTGAAAAAATCAGAGAAATAATTTTGGATAATGATAATTGTGATATGAGTTATATGTGTGAGGCATTACTCTACGCTGCGTCTCGCGCACAGTTAGTTAGTGAGGTTATAAAGCCAGCATTAAAGGCAGGGAAGATAGTTATATGTGATCGCTTTGTTTATTCATCAATGGTATATCAAGGTATCGGTCGTGGCCTGGGCATGGATAGAATAAAGAGCATTAACGAAGTTGCGTTAGATGGACTAGAAGCGGATTTAATATTTATGATTACAATTCCATATGAAGAAGGATTAAAAAGAAAAAAAATGCAAAGGACTTTAGATCGTCTAGAAAACAGTGGAAATGACTTTCATAAAAAAGTTTTTGAAGGTTACTTAGATATTTGTTCAAAATATGATAAAATAGAAGTAATCGATGGTAATAGAAACATAGACGAAATTCATAAAGATATAATAAACACACTAAAAAAAATAAAATTATAGAAAGGATGGGATTATATGAAATTAGTTATTGCAATTGTACAAGATGATGATGCAAATGATTTAATTGAGGTAATAACAGATAAGGGGTTTAGAGTTACAAAATTAGCTACTACAGGTGGGTTTTTAAAATCAGGAAATACAACTTTACTAATAGGTATAGATAAAGAAAAAGTAGATGATGTTTTAGCTATTATTGAAGAGGTATGTAAGGAAAGAAAGCAAATAATATCGTCACCATCACCAGTAGCTGGGTCCACAGGTGTATATATGCCATTCCCTATTGAAGTAGATGTAGGTGGAGCAAATGTATTTGTAGTTGATGTAGATAAATACATAAAGGTATAATTAATTAGAAGCAAGTATATATAAATTTATACTTGCTTCTATTCTTGGAGGACTAAAATGAGTTTTGAGAATTTAATAGGGCATAATGATATAAAAAATCAAATAAGTAATTCTATAAAATTAGATAAGTTATCTCATGCTCATCTTTTAGTCGGAGAGGATGGAATAGGTAAAAGTATATTAGCTAAGAATATAGGATTACTAATATTAGGAAAAAATGAAGACAAACAATATGTTGATTTGCTGGAATGGAAAATAGATAAGAATAAAAGTACCATAGGTGTTAATTCTATTAGAACTTTAGTTGAAGAGATTAATAAAAAACCATTTGAAGGGGATAAAAAAGTTATCATTATTTACAACGCTCATAAGATGACAGTGCAAGCTCAAAATGCTTTTTTAAAAACAATTGAGGAGCCACCTAAAAATGTGACTATATTATTACTATGTGAAAATCTAGAAGTTATATTGGATACAATAAAATCAAGATGTCAAATACATAAATTAAAGAGCCTTAATGTAGATGAGATGGAAGAATTTTTAAAAATATATTATAAAGATTTATCATTAGAAGAAATAAAAGTTATTATAGCTTTTAGTGATGGAATACCGGGAAAAGCTGAAAAATTCATTCAAGATGAAAATTTCAAGAATATTAGAAATATTACCTTGGAAATACTACTTAAACTTAACAAAGTTACAACTGAAGAACTAATTAAGTACGAAAAAAAGTTATCAAATCAAAAGGAAAAATTCGAAGATATATTAACTGCATTTATTTCATATATTAGGGATACTATAATATATAAAGAAATTGGAGAAGAAAATTTAATTATTAACATAGATAAGTTATTAAGTATAAAAGAATTAGCTAATATATTTTCATTTACCAAATTAAATGGTATTATAAATATAATAAACGATACTAGAGAAAATTTAGATAGGAACGTTAACCCAGGTTTAGCGTTTGAAGTAATGCTATTTAAAATGCAGGAGGTATAACATGGTTACAGTAATAGGAGTACGCTTTAAAAAAGCTGGTAAAATATACTATTTTAGTCCCAACGATATAGATATTCAAAAGGGAAATAAAGTTATTGTTGAAACAGTAAGAGGAATAGAATTTGGAGAATGCGTTATTGGAATAAAAGAAATAAAAGAAGATGATATAGTATCTCCTCTTAAATGTGTTATTAGAAAGGCTACAGATGGAGATGCAGAAAAGGACGCGGAAAATAAAAGAAAAGAGGCGGAAGCCTATGAAGTATGCTTAGATAAAATACATAAACATGAACTTGATATGAAACTTATAGATGTGGAGTATACTTTCGATAATAATAAAGTTATATTTTACTTTACAGCAGATGGACGCGTGGATTTTAGGGAACTCGTAAAGGATTTAGCGGCGGTATTTAGAACCAGAATAGAACTTAGGCAAATAGGAGTTCGGGATGAAGCAAAAATGATAGGTGGGCTTGGACCTTGTGGTAGATCTATGTGCTGTTCAACATTTTTAGGGGAATTTGCGCCAGTATCGATTAAAATGGCTAAAGAGCAAAATTTATCATTAAATCCTACAAAAATTTCAGGTATTTGTGGGAGGCTTATGTGTTGTCTAAACTATGAGCAAGATACCTATGAAAAAATAAGAAAAACTCTGCCTACTATAGGATCAATAGTAGAAACACCTTATGGCAGAGCAGAAGTTATTGGCAATAGTGTTGTAAAAGAAGCTGTAAAAATTAGAACTAAACTTAATGGTAGCGATGAAGAAATAGTAGAGGTTAAAATTGAAGACTTAACATTAATTTCTGGAAGATATGAAGATGCTGTAAATGTGGAGGAAATTAAATTAGAATTAGCTGCAAATGATGAAAGTGCATATATTATAAAAGAATTATTCAAAGACAAGTAAGGAGGCTAATTATGAAGTCAGTTATAAAAGTATGCAATATGAATACTTCCAAGGATATTAGTAACATTAATACTGCAATATCAAATAATCAAGGAGTAATTGCCTGCCAAATAATTAGTGCTAGTAAAGAAATAGAAATAATATATGATGATTATTTCGTTTCTTTGGATAATTTAATTGAATCAATTGAAGATGCTGGGTACACAGTTATATAGAATTATATAGAATTATATAAAATTATATAAAAAAGGCTAGAGAAATTTTTCTCTAGTTTTTTTAATTTAAAATTAATATGGTAAAGATAAAGTAAAATAATATGATTTGAATACACTTTTTAAAATTGGAGATAATAATTTTAAAAGGAGGCTTAAAACATGAAGAAAATAGCAATCCAAGAGGGATTAAATCCCATTAAAGATTATTTAAGCAACGAAGGATATACAATTAAAGAATTTGATAATAGGAAAAAAAATGCAGGTAATTTCTTAAATAAGTATGATGCTATTATTGTTACAGGTGAAAATCAAGACATCATGGGTGTAGAGGAAACAATATCGATTACTCCAATTATTGATGCAACTGGAATGACCGGAGAAGAAGTGAAGATGCGAATAGAAAAAAAATAATCTATAAAAGAAATTAAAACATTAATATATGTAGGCTGTTAACTTAAATTCAAGGTTAACAGCCTAATTTTTTTATTTAAGAGGGGGGTTAAACACGTGAACAACTTTGGGGATGATATTAATAAGATTATTTTAAAATGATGAAAAGTATATTACTTGTATGAGATTTCTAAATTATGTCAATAATTCAAATGTAAATCATTAACTAATAAATATGAAAGGGGTTTTAAATATGAATTTGAAAAAAGGAATAATTAGTATATCTACGATTGCTGTAGTAATTTTAGGTGTGTTTTTCGCAGTAAGGTTTATTGGAGGACAGGAAAATGTTGCTAGTGTAAAATCGCAGAATGATAGTGTAGTACAAAGTGATAATTCAACAGCGATTCAAAGCAATGGCGTTTCAAATGAAGATATTCAAGGGGTTAGTAGTAATGAAATGGATGCTACCTATATAGATGATAAAACTAATGTTGGAGTATATACTGTTAAAGAGAATGACACAGTGTTTAGTATTGTAAAAACGTATATGCCTAGTCATGACCAAAGTGAAATCGTTGAATTCATTAAAAATAGAAATGGAATGAATGACTCATATAAGATTACAAAGGACCAAAAGATAGTAATACCTTATGAAAAGGCAATACAAACATCAAAGACAGCGGTTACGCAAACATCAAAGGCAACAGTTGCGCAAACAAGGAATATTGAATACACTGTTAAAAAACAAGATACATTAACTTCAATTGCTAAAAATAATATGTCTTCGTATAATGTAAAACAAGCGATAGACATGTTAAAACAAACAAATAATATTACAGATGCGAATGCTATCAAGATTGGATCAGTTATTTATATTCCAAAATAATAGCTTAAAAAAAGAAGTGTATTTTGAGATAATCAAAATACACTTCTTTTTATTTAAATCTTAAGTATTTTCATCTCACTGCTTTCGGCAAAGATAAAGTCACCATCTAAAGTAAGTAAAAAATCTATATTATTGTGCTGAGCAGAAGCTATGTGAAAGGCATCATTCACAGATAATAAACTCTCACACATAAAGGTTTTAACTAGAGAGATACATTCCTCAGAAATATTAAGATATTTTATATTTATAATTTTTTCCAGTTCTGATATTATTTCAACTGACTTACTATAATAGATATTAAGCAAACTTCTTTTCATAGAATTCTTAGAAATATTATCAAAATACCTTTTATATGGAATATGAATAAGTCTGTCTTTTCTCTTTTCTTTTAATATTTTTGTATCATGCCTGCTAAAGCTATTTGTTATAGTTCTAATATTGTCGTTTGAGTTATAGGGGCTATTATTACTAATTTTACATTGGATATCACTAATAAATAATTTGTAAAGTATTTTATTCAAAACTTCAGCGGATATAATACTGGTGGTGTAAAAGTCGCAATTTCCTTCAGAAAGTCGCTTTAAGCATGATAAACAATCACTATGTTTTATATCATCATCATATATTAAGCTGAGCAAGAAAGATGCATCTAATAACACAGAATTTTTATTAAAAACTATATTTTTAAAAGGATATAATATTAATTGCATTTTTAACCTCATTATAATCGATTATTATATAATATAATATATATTCAACAATGTTTACTAATAGTAGTTTTCTAATTAATTAGTTTATTACTAATGGAAAAATCAATTTAAGCCTAATAAAAAAACAATAAAACATATATTAATATAGTAAAATTATGATTTTTATAAAAAGTGAGGTATACTTCTTTTATTGTTAGAAATATAGTGAAAATAAATTTCATAGTAAGGAGATAATAATGGATTTTTTAAGAAATGATGAAACTTTAGATGATCTTCAACTAAAGGGCATTCATGTTATTCAAAAAAAACAATCTTTTAGATTTGGTGTGGATGCTGTTTTACTTGCTAATTTCGCTAAAGTAAGAAAAAATTCTAAAATTGTTGATTTATGCACTGGTACGGGTATAATCCCTTTCATATTGGCAGGTAAAACAAATGCAAGTAGTCTAATTGGGGTGGAGATTCAAGAAGAACTTGTTGAAATGGCGAATCGATCCGTAAAGTTCAATAATCTACAAGATAAAATTAATTTTATAAGTGGAGACTTAAAAGATCTAGAACTTATTAAATCAATTCCAAAAGTAGACATTGTTACAGTTAATCCACCGTATAAACTTCATAATTCAGGATTAATAAGTTCAAATGATAAAAATGCAATTGCAAGGCATGAGATTTGCTGTACATTAGAAGATGTAATTATCGCATGTAGAGTTCTACTTCGTGATAGTGGAAGATTATACATGGTACATAGACCAGATAGATTAGCTGATGTGCTATGCACTATGAGAAAACATAGAATTGAGCCTAAGCGTATAAGAATGGTACACCCAAGCGCAAATAAGGCACCTAATATCGTACTCATCGAAGGCCAGAGAGATGGAGGGAGCTTTTTAAAATGGGATCCACCACTTTATGTTCATAATGAGGATGGCGGGTACACTCAGGAAATTAATGATATGTATAATTCAGATACAATAGAATAGCAAATAAATTAAATAAGATAAAAAAAATGTAAATACTATGATAAAGGGAGATAAGAATGGCAGGGAAATTATACTTAGTTCCAACCCCTATAGGGAATTTAAAGGATATTACGCTTAGAGCATTAGAAGTTTTGCAAAGTGTAGATATTATAGCGGCAGAAGACACAAGGCAAAGCTTAAAACTCTTGAGTCATTTTAATATTAGAAAAACGCTTATAAGTTACCATATGCATAATGAACAAGGAAGAAGTCAAAATATAATTGATCAAGTAAAAGAAGGTAAAAATATAGCCATAATTAGTGATGCAGGCTCGCCTGGAATATCAGACCCGGGAAGTGTGATAGTTTCAAAATGTATAGAGCAGAGCGTAGAATTTGTGGTTCTACCTGGAGCCACTGCAATTACAACGGCACTTGTGTATTCAGGCCTTGATACTACCAAATTCATATTTAGAGGCTTTATGCCAAGGGAAAACAAAGATAGAAAGCCTATTATTGATGACTTAATAGATAGGAGCGAAACTTTAATTTTCTATGAAGCTCCTCACAGACTTCTAAACACACTAGAATTTCTATATGAGAATGTTGGGAATAGAAAAATATCAATGTGTAGAGAACTTACGAAGCTGTATGAAGAAATAATTAGGCTTACTTTAGAAGAAGCTATTGAATATTATAAACAGAACTCACCAAGGGGAGAATATGTGTTAGTAATCGAAGGCAAGAGTAAGGAAGCTATAGATAAAGATGAAAGAGCTAAATGGGATTCATTAACTATAGAGGAACACATAAGGAGATATATGGACGAAGGAATAAATAAAAAAGATGCAATGAAAAAGGTTGCAAAGGATAGAGATAAACCTAAATCAGAGATATACAAATATTCATTGAACTTATAAATATAGTATAAATCTTAAGAAAATTATTGTGAGAAACAAAACAAAATGTGAAATAATTTACAATTTAAATTATGTTTTCATTGAGATTTGTCATAGAATAGGTTATACTAAAAATGTTGATTTTAAAATGTTGATTTTAAAATGAATGAAATACATAGATATTTATATTTTAATTACAGGGGGGAATTGAGTTGAGCAAAAGAATAATATCATTAATGGTAACAATTGGATTGGTAGCTACATTAAGTATGCAGGTAATGGCAGACCCATTGTCAAGTACGCTTAGCACTCAACAAAAACAACTTGAACAGCAAAAGGCCGATTACAATAAATCACAAAACAGTGTTGATAATATAGAAATTTCAATTGAAAAATTAGATACAGACATAGGGAAAACATATGAACAAGTAGACAACACAAAAACAAAAATAGATGAAACTGGAGTGCAAATTACACAAACGATAAAAGATATACAAGTTGCACAGGATAATATTAAAGTAGAAGAAGACTTATTTAATAAAAGAATGCGAATTATGTATATGAATGGTGTAGACAGTTATGTAGAAATTTTGCTTAATTCAAAGGGAATAGAAGATCTTATTTCAAGAGTTGAAAACGTTAAAAAAATTGTAGAGTATGATAATAAAATTATTGCAGAATTAACAACTAAAAAGAGCGAAGTTGAAAATAAAAAGGTAGCGCTTGAAACTGAAAAAACTAACTTATTAGCATTAAAAATTGAAAATGAAAATAAATTAACCGCACTTAATGCAAAAAAAGTACAACAAAATGTATTAATTGCAAAAGCTAAAACTCAAAATCAATTAGCTTCTGGTAAGTTTAATGATGGACAAGCTACTGTAAATGCTACAATGAAACAAATACAACAAATACAAGATAATGCTCCTAAGTATTCACCATCTAGAGGATCAGCATCAATAAGCTCTAATGCAATAGTTGCTTATGCAAGTAATTTTCTAGGAACACCATATGCTTGGGGTGCTAATGGCCCAAATACTTTCGATTGTTCTGGTTTTACGAAATATGTATATGCTCATTTTGGAGTTACATTGAGTAGAACTACATTTAGCCAGATAAATGAAGGATCATATGTACCTAGAGAAAATCTACAAGCAGGAGATTTAATTTTCTTTGGTACATCATCAAATCCACATCATGTAGGCATATATGTAGGTAATAACTCATATATTCACGCACCTAGCACAGGCGATGTTGTTAAAATATCAGCATTAACAAGAAGTGATTACTTAACAGCAAGAAGAGTTATGTAATTTTGGATTAGAACAGGCTATTTTAAAATAGTCTGTTTTTTTTGTGATATTTCGTTCATTGTAAGCGTTTAATTCTAATCTACCTTTTAATAGATATTTCTTATTTTAAATGTGTAATAAGAAATGAAGTTGTATAATCAACAATTTAAAAAGTTAACAATTAAAGTATACAATAGCGAACAATGTGCATAAAAATTTTGTCATAACTACTTTTCATGTGTAAATGCTTTTAAAATAAGGGTTTACAAATGGGCATAATTGTCCACAGGTTCTGTTGATTAAATGTTGAAAACTGTGGATAGTTTAGTAATAATGATTAAAATTTGGTCATTTGCAATAGAAACTGTGATTAAAATAAATTTAACAACGAGAATCTTGCATAAGAATAAATATATTCCACATTATTATATGAGAATTATAATAATATAATTATATTAATGGGATTGTTTAGATATACTATAATGTATAAATAAGTTTTTATATAAAGATTACAGAAAATAACTTGAAATAGGTTATCAATACCTTATAATATAAATATATATAAATTTGTATGGAATTGATCAAAAACATGATTATAAAGTATATTAATTTTTGGAAGGTGATAAATGGTGGATAAAGTTAAATTTAATCTTGAAAACATAAATTCATTATCAAAAGAAATATCAAGAAGCAGCATAATTCCGTATGAAGAATTACCTAAGTATGATTTGTTTTTATCTCAAGTTATTGACTACTTAAATGATAAATTTGATTGTGATAATTATACTAATAATATATTACAAAATTATATAAAAAGCGAAGTTATATCGAAACCAGAAGATAGTAAGAAAAGAGGTTATACAAAATTACATCTTGCTCAATTAGTATTACTTAGCTACATGCGACCTATACTTACATCAGAGGAAATTAGAAAGGTTTTTAGGTTAGCTTTTAATGAAATAAATGATAGAAGTGATGATATTATCACATGGGAAAACGCTTATAAAATCTTCTCTGATATGCAAAAGGAAAGCATTGATGACTTTGCGACAAATAAGTTTTGTGATAAAGCAAGCTTAGAAAAGATAATAGATAATTTAGATTTATTAGAAAAGGATAAAGAAAGAATATCAGTGTTTCTAGTGGTTATGACTTTAGTATCACAAGCTAGTGCTATAAAAAAATTAGTGCAAAAAATTGTTAATGACTACGAGAATTAAAAATTTAATTTTTTGCAAAAATAAAAGATCCTTTAAAGTAGAGGTCTTTTATTTTTTCAAAAAAATTAATTATTGTTTAACGATTTAAAGGATTTTGCGCTGTTTGACAATTGCTTTATAAGACGATAGTATGAAATTATGTTTAGTTCAGGAGGAAAATGAGGTATGGATAAGAGGAAAATCAATATTTATTCAGAAATAGGAGATTTAAAGACTGTTCTTTTACATAGACCTGGAGAAGAGATTGAAAATCTTATACCAGAATATTTAGAAAGACTTTTATTTGATGATATTCCATTTCTAAAGGTAGCAAGGCAAGAACATGATAATTTTGCAAAGATATTAAAGGGAAATGGTGTAGAGACATTGTACCTTGAAGATTTATCTGTTGAAGCAGTAAAAGATCCTTTGGTTAAGGAACTATTTTTAAATGAAGTTATAAAGGAAAGTGGTATAAACGAAAAGCAAATAATAACATCTTTAAAAAAATATTTATACTCTATACCAACAATAGAAATGATAGATAAGGTAATGGCAGGAATAAGAAAAAAAGAAATAGGAATCAAAGAACATTATGACGAATATCCATTTATTATGGATCCTATGCCAAATCTATATTTTACTCGTGATCCATTTGCATGTATTGGCAATGGAATAAGTTTGAATTCTATGAAGACTAAAACTAGAAGAAGAGAAACAATATTTGGGAAATACATTTTTAAATACCACCCAGAGTTTAAGGACTCAGGTATTAAGTTGTGGTATGACAGAAATGAGATATACAATATTGAAGGTGGCGATGAATTAATTTTATCAAAAGAAGTTATTGCAATTGGCCATAGTGAAAGAACTGATAAACAAGCAATTATAAAGATGGCTAAAAATATATTTGAAAATGGAGAGAGTCTAAAAACAATCTTAATTTTTGATATCCCTAAAATTAGGGCATTCATGCATCTAGATACCGTATTTACAATGATTGACTATGATAAATTTACAGTTCATCCGGGAATAGAAGGTACACTAAGGGTTACAGCAATAACTTATGATCATAAAAACAAAGAGTTAAAAACTAGAGAAGAAGAAGGTAGTTTAGAAAAAATACTTTCTAATCATTTAAAAAAAGACATTACTTTAATACGGTGTGGTGGTGGAGATAAAATTATATCAGGGAGAGAACAATGGAATGATGGATCCAATACTCTAGCCATATCACCTGGCACAGTAATAACCTATGAGAGAAATTATATTACAAACGAGATTTTAGATAAAAATAATATAAAGGTAATTCAAATGGCCTCTGGTGAACTATCAAGAGGTAGAGGCGGTCCAAGGTGCATGTCTATGCCTTTGTATAGAGATAATTTAATATAAAGATAAAAACACATTGAAATTTATGACTTAATGGTGCATTATTATAATAAAAATTAAAGATAAGAGAGGGGAATTTTTATGTTTAACTTAAGAAACAGAAGTTTTCTAACATTAATGGATTTTTCACCAAAGGAGATTAATTATTTTCTTGATTTAGCTAGAGATTTAAAAAGGGCTAAATATGCAGGCACAGAGAGGCAGTCATTAAAAGGTAAAAATATAGTATTATTATTTGAGAAGTCTTCAACTAGAACAAGATGTGCATTTGAGGTTGGTGCTTTTGATCAAGGCGCACATGTTACATATCTTGGGCCAACGGGAAGTCATATTGGTAAAGAAGAATCAATCGCGGATACTGCTAGGGTACTAGGTAGAATGTATGATGGTATTGAATATAGGGGATATGGTCAAGAGATTGTTGAAGAATTAGCACAATTCTCTGGAGTGCCAGTATGGAATGGACTAACGACTGAGGATCACCCTACTCAGATTCTTGCAGACTTTTTAACAATAAAAGAACATTTTTCTAAACCACTAAACGAGATTAAATTTGTTTATGCAGGTGATGGAAGAAATAATATGGCAAATGCTCTTATGATAGGAGCGGCTAAAATGGGAATGGATTTTAGAATAGTTACGCCAATTTCATTATTCCCTGAAGAAGCACTAGTTAGCAAATGTAGAGAAGTAGCGAAGGGGACTGGAGGACAAATTACTATTACTGATGATGTAGCGCAAGGAGTAAAGGATGCAGATGTTATATATACTGATGTTTGGGTGTCTATGGGAGAACCAGTTGAAGTTTGGGAACAAAGAATTAATCTGTTAAAACCATATCAAGTTAATAAAGAAATGATGAATTTAACTGGAAATACAAATACTAAATTTATGCATTGTCTACCTTCATACCATGATTTAAAAACAAAAGTTGGTAGAGATATATTTGAAAAATTTGGAATGAACGGAATTGAGGTTACAGATGAGGTATTTGAAAGTCAAGCTTCAATAGTATTTGATGAAGCTGAAAATAGAATGCATACTATAAAAGCAGTTATGGTGGCAACATTAGGAAACTAATTTCTAAAAAAATAAATCCTCTTTAACAATATTTTTAGCATAAATATTGGTGCATCGTAATATTTATTAATTTATAGTTACTAAATATTAAAGGAGTAGATATATATGCTAAATAAGATACCAAAATTAATTTATGATCTTTGTGGGGATAAAGTAGAAGTTATGAATTACACGAAAGTTTTTTTTCAAGGAAAAAATGAAGAAGGATATGTACTTCATGTAGAGCAACATGATAGAATTACATCTATAAATGAGTTTGACTTAGAAATAAGAGATGATAAATATTATTGTACAAGGAAGTTATTTAGCTAATTTAAAGTTAATCATACAGGCCTTATAATTAATAAAGCTTGTGTGGTTTTCTTCATTTTTAGTATAGTTTACTGTTTATACACTATTAACTTAACTAGAAATGGTTTATAATTTTAGAAAACACAAAATATAATCAGTCTGTAGAAAGGTATGTTTATATATATTATAAATATCGGTATAAACACAAAAATTGATACAGGGGGCAAAATATGCTAAGCCAGCAAGAAAAAATAATGGTTCTAAAAAAATTCTCAGAAGAAAATCAGCCTATAGAAATAATAAATGAATTAAATGATGGACAATCTGTAGCTGCAGTATATACTGTGGAATTTGGTGAATCTCGTAAATTAGGAGTTTTAAAGATTCAGGAAATGAATGAAAGTGGACTACATAATAGCGCATTTTTGCAATCAAGAGAAAATTCTATTGAAGGATATATTCCGAAAATTATTGATGAAGTAGAAATACAATGTGGCAATAATTTAAAGAGATTTGGAGTGTTATATGAATTAGGGGGAGATAATGTACTAGGAATCAAAACCCTTAGATATTCACTAGAAAATGAATTAGCATTAGTTAAACAAACATCAGAACAAGTGGCTAAATTTTTATATACGTGGAATAAACCTCATATCTCAGAAATTAAATCCCCTATTGATATAATGAAAACCTCCTTAGGTTATAGATTTATGGATAAAAAACTTATTAAGGCATTTGAAACCTTAATGATTGACGATGATAAGAAATGGTTAGCTATTGATGGAGTGGATAAATTTTTTCCTAATCCTTATAAATTTTTTACAGATGAAGATGTGTGGTGCGGTAGTCAAATGAAATATTTGGATTCGTGTATACATGGAGATCTGCATGGTGGGAATATAATAGTTTCAGTGAAAAAACCATCTATTATTGATTTTGGAAGTTACCAACTTCATAGTAATATTTTTTATGATACAAGATACTTAGAATTACACTCACTAATGGATTATTTAAAATTTGATAACAATAAACAAAGAAAATATTGGATTAGTTTATGTGGTGAATTAACAAAAAACGTGAAGTATGTTGATATACCGGATGGAGATGGGGCAAGTATACTTAGGGATATAATACCAGAATTAAGACATGCTATAGACTACTTACTCTCCGATTCTAGAAATAAACTGTATGAGCCATCTTTTTATTTAGCGGGGGTTTCTGCAGGACTCAATTTCATCCGCAAAACAAAGGATGAGAATAAAAGAATGGCGGCAATGATATATACAATGTATAACCTAAGAGCTGTTTTAAAGCATGAACTTATAGATTTGTATAACCCTAGCTTATCATCAAGTACTAGTGTTCAATGGTTTTTAGATGAAACTTCAATAAGTGAGTATCTAGATGAGGAATCAATATATAAAATTGATGAAAAAGCATATCATATTTCAGGTATAATAAAAAATAAATCTATAGAGCTTACGGTTGAACCTATAGTAAACTTAAGTACAGGAACTGTTAATTCATTAGAAATACTAGTTAGGGATTCAAGATTAGAATTTTTTCCATATGAAATGTTTGAAAAAGCTAGGCTTACTGGAGATTTAGAAAAGCTTACATTGTTAGCTTGCGATAAATTATACAATTACCTTGATAAACTTGAACCATTTATAAAAGAGGGATTATTTTTTAAACTGCAATCGGATACAACAAGGCATACTATAAAAAAAGTTATAAATAAATTGCAAGGGACAAACTTAGTTTTAGAAATTGCTCAACGAATACCAAGAAGTGCTTTCTGGCGTAATTTTGCAAAGGAACTTAAATTTAAATTAGCTATGGATAACTTTGGAGAGGGTAATTCTAATATGGTGGAGCTAATAAAGATGAAGCCACATTTTATAAAAATTTCTCAAGAAATAGTTAGAGATGTTGATACAGATGAAGTAAAAGCATTAATGGTAGAGCATATGGTTAAAATGGCTATAAAAACAAATATGAAAGCCATAGCTGAAGGAATACGAAATTTGGAAGAGAAAGAAAAGCTAATAGAGCTAGGAGTCGAATACGGACAAGGTACACTTTTTTCGTCAGCTATGCTTATTGATTATGCGAATTATGAAATTTGGAACCAAGGGTTCTAGAATTTTAACAATATAGTTATTTAATATAATATTATGTGTTTAGTTTAAATAAGCTTTGCAATGGCTTACAAGAAGAAAGTCTTAATAGGGCATAGTTTAAGGCAAAACAGATTATACTCATTCTTAGATGCTTAAGTGATGATTTAAGGCCACTTCCTTTATAGAAAGTGGCCTCACTTTTGTAGAAAGTGGGATTAACGTATATATTTAAATTATTTTATTTCAAAAGACATATGGCACTAGAAGCAATTCCTTCCTCTTTGCCTGTAAAACCAAGACCTTCTTCTGTAGTAGCTTTAACATTAACCTTTTCTATAGGCAATTGTAGTGCAATTGCAATATTTTTTACCATATAGGGTATATATGGTGCCATTTTAGGTCTTTGTGCAATTATTGTAGCATCAATGTTTTCAATGATATAATCCCTGTCTTTTATTAAATTACCAACATGTTTAAGTAAGGTGATGCTAGAGATGCCTTTATATTTAGTGTCATTATCAGGGAAATGTTTCCCAATGTCACCAAGGGCTGCTGCACCTAAAAGAGCATCCATAATAGCGTGGATCAGAACATCTGCATCCGAATGACCTAGTAATCCAGTTTCGTGGGGCACAGTTACTCCACCAAGTATTAAGCTCCTACCTTTAACTAATTTATGAACATCATATCCCATTCCAATTCTCATTCAAATTACCTCTTTTCAAACTAATATATAAATATTTTTATTATAAGCCGTAATTTTTTAATCGTTATTTATGTGCCTAATATACCATGTCAAATGGAGCTAATCAAGATATTTTATTATGGTAACATTAATAAGTATATATGAATGCCCCCAAGTATGACTGATATTAGACATATAATAAATGTCAAGAGGGTAAGAAAATAAATAATAAGTTATCAACATGTTATCAACAAAACTGTGGATAATGTGCATAACTTAATAATAAAAAATTAAAATGTTTTCTTTAAAATATAAATATTTACAATATATTTTCTAGAATACAGATAATTGTAACTAATAACTTATCATTAACATCAACTCCACAAGTTATACACAGAAAAATTGTGGATAATGTTAATAAGTCTTAAATAGTATTGAAGGAATTACATAATAATACATAAATTTAATGTTGTTGTGGATTAGTAAATCTTTATGTGCATAATCTGTGAGTGTAAATAAAAATCAATAATGTATTTCAAATTATTAACTATTTTATTAAAAAAACATAAATAATTTTAAAAAAAAAGTAAAAAATAAGATACTATATTAAATATTAATAGTTATTATATCGTTATAATTTAAAAAATTAGAAATATAATGATTTATTAACTTACCTTCATAAACGTGGCTATACCTTAAAAGTTGTGAGTATAATAAAATAAGGGCTATCTAAATAGAAATTTGAAATCAATACAAAAGTATTTCTTATTTAAAACTGAAAATGGTTACACGAGGTCCTGTAATGCTAGTATGAAGCTTAAATAGTATGTAGGTAATGAGTGCAGTTTGGGATATAGAATAGATATATTTAAAAGAGGTTAGAGAAATAGTTACCCATGAATTAAGAGTATTATTATGAAAAGAATTATATGGAAAATCAGATAGTAATTATTAACTAAGACTAACAAGTTATCCACAATTTCTGTGTGAATAATGTTGATAACTTTTATTTAAAGCAAAAAACACACAAATTTGTGTGCTTTTTTAATGATATTTCATTAGTTTATATGACGGTATAACAAAAACATGTGTAATTTATTTTTTTCAAGCATTTTCTGTTTTAATAGAATCAGAAATTAACTTATTAATACCTACTAATTCAAAATGCGTTAGGTATCTCCATTTCCCAATTGGCAAGTTAGCTATAGAAACATTCATAATTCTAAGCCTCTCAAGTTTTACAACATCATATCCTAAATACTCACACATTCTTCGTATTTGACGATTCAGCCCCTCGGTTAAAATTATTCTAAAAATATATTTGCTTTCTTTTTTTACAAAACACTTTTTAGTTATAGTTTTAAGAACAGGTATACCATTTGCCATATTTTTTATGAAATCAGGGGCAATAGGTTTATTTACAGTAACAATATATTCTTTTTCGTGGTTATTACCAGAACGTAGGATTTTATTTACAATGTCACCATCGTTAGTTAAAAATATAAGTCCTTGAGAAGGTTTATCAAGACGACCAATTGGAAAAATTCTTTTTGGAAAGTTTATAAAATCTATGATATTCCCTCTAACTTTATGTTCTGTAGTGCAGGTAATCCCAATGGGTTTATTGAAAGCTAAATAAAGCAATTCTTCTTTATTTTTTAATAGTTTACCATTTATTTTGATCAAATCGTTTGTTGAGACCTGAGTTCCCATTTCAGGAATTTTACCATTTACGGTGACATTGCCTTTATCAATCATTTTATCCGCTTCTCGCCTAGAGCAAAAACCCGTTTCGCTTATAAATTTATTTAATCTAGTTTTTAAAGTATCATTTTCCTCGTGATTAATAATATTTTTCTCTTTTTCATTATATATGGTTTTCATTTCACACCACCCTTAATCAATTAAAGCCTCTCCATTGTTGTTTATTAAGACTTTAAAATTATGTATGCTAGCATATTTTTTAAATTCAGTTAAGTTTATTGGAGTTCTATTTTTATTGCCAGAGATAAAAATAGAAATTTTAAAACCATCATCAGCATGGGCTTTAGTAAGATACTTTAGTTTTATGGATTCATCTAAAATTAAATGCAAGGCCTCGTTTATTGATTTATGGTCTAAATCTACAAGTCCCTTTATTTTATAGCCACCAGAGCTAATACCTTCAACTTTTTTAACTATACCTGAATCATTTACCACCATCTTTATAGAACAATTCATATCTACGATAACTGAAGAATCATATCTATTATCTAAATAAAACTTTTTAATTGAAAATAAAAGTAATATTGTAAAAGCAATTACTAAAAAATACTTCCAGGTGGCGAAACTCTTAGATAATTCACCTGAATATGGTTCGCCTATTACAGGTATAACCTCGTGTTTTTCAAGAGTTACAAATTCATTATTTTCAGTTATAATGTAAACTTTATTTTTTTCAGTATTTATTATTTTACCAGTTTTTCGCATATGGGAACTCCTCTCATATCATAATAAATAGAAACAATATATATTTAATAATACTTGACATAAGCTGAAAAAATTGTTATTTTCAATTGGAGTAAAGTATTAAATTAAGTCTTACATATAAAAATATGTAAAATATTTTGTAAAAAATAGAGGGATACTATGATGAAGATATTATGGTGCAAAAGTTATTTAGTTATTGTTGTGGTAATTATAATAAATATTATAGTTATTAATATAAAAATTAAAAGATTAATGATTAAAAAACGTAGAGAATTTGATAAAAAAATTAATGCTAATATTAGTATATTTAAATCTACAATAGATATAGATGAAGTTTTCAATAAATTATTAGAATATTTAAATGAAATTTTAACTTATGATACTGCTATAAGTATATTTAAAAATGAAAACGACTTTGAACTTATGGCCTGTAATTTCCAGGGAGAGGAAATAAACCTAAGTAGCTACCTTCATGATAATAAATGTATAGAGCTAATTAATAGTGTCATAGAGTCCAAAGCCCCTTATTATATTAAGGATTTAAACAAATTAGAATGTATAAAATATAAGACTAAGTATCAGGTATTATTATATCACATGAGAAGCTTACTTATAATCCCAATAGTGTATAAAGAAAAAAAATATGGAGTCGTGATAATGCTAAACCATAAAAGGGCAGCGTATAATAGAGGGCAAAGTGATAATGCTTTTTCATTTGTTAGTCAAGTAGCCTTAGCTATAGAAAATGCTACACTGTTTCAAAGATTAAAAGACATAGATAAGATGAAAACAGATTTCTTGTCAACAGTTTCTCATGAGCTTCGAACTCCTTTAACTTCAATTATTGGTTTTGCAGAAATGGTAAAGAGAAAATTTGAGGGTACAATAGTAGATGAAATAGATCTCGGCAGAGAAAAAAATCAAAATGCTGTATTTAAAATAAGGAGAAATATAAATATAATTTTATCTGAAGGTGAGAGATTATCTAACCTTATAAATGATTTGCTAGATATATCAAGATTAGAAGCTGGAAAAGTAATATTAAATAAAAGAGAAATTGATATAGAAGAAATTATAACTCAGGTAATAACATTAACTAACCCAATTATTAGAGAAAAATCGCTTCAAGTAGTACAAAGTATAAGTGAACCACTTCCTAAAATAATGGCGGATAAAGATAAATTAATGCAGGTAATAATTAACCTTATTTCTAATGCTATAAAATTTACAGAGGAAGGATGCATAGTATGTAGCGCAAGAGTCATGGAGGAGAATATAATAGTAAGTATTAGTGACACTGGCGTGGGTATTCGCGATGAAGATAAAAAATATATATTCGAAAAATTTAGCCAAGTTGGTGATACTCTTACAAATAAGCCTAGAGGTACTGGACTTGGATTATCTATATGCAAGTTTATTATTGAAGAACATGGTGGACAAATATGGGTTGAAAGTGAAGTGGAAAAGGGAACTGATTTTTCATTTAGTATACCCATTTTAAGGCCAAAATAAATTTATACACTTAGAAAATGTAAAATTTATAATAATTAATAATAAATGTGACCGCATTTACATATGGAATAAAAAAAGTATATCATGTATAATATATTCATTGGGAACTTTTTAAAAGTTTTATTATAGCATCTAATATTTATAATAAAATATTAACAAATATTATGTAAACCATGAATACATAGTAAAGAATTATTGGAAACACTTAATATATTAAAACCAATCATGGAGGTGGATTTTTGAAGAAAGGTTCAGAAATATTTAAAGTAATATTATTAATATTCCTTACTATTATTTTAGGAGGGAATTCTAAATATGTTATGGCGGTAGAAAATACTGTTAAGGTCGCATTTGTAGGGGTAGACCATTCTCCATTAGTTGAAGGAGATACTGAAAGCTTTTATATAACTGCTATGGGAGCTAAAAAAGTTAAATATAGAGTTTTTTTAAATCAACTTAACATAAATAAAACCGAGGAAATTACTAATGGGTATACAGAATCTGTAGATGCCACTAAACCATATATCATTAGTCCAAGTGTAAAATTTAAAACAGGTCAATACAAGATTATAATTTGGGTTAAGGAAGAGAATTCTGTAAAGAAATATGATTGCGCGTATACATCTAGTTTAAATTGTCTAACTAGAGATGATAATAATAGAGTATATTCATCAGGAAATATGAATACAACTAAAGATGTTTATACAGTAGGAGAAAAAGTTACAGTAAGTGGAATTAAAGATATTAGTGGTATGGAAGGTCCATATACATATAAACTTCATATATACGATGCCGTGGCCAATCAATGGATAATTGATACTAAAGGATATAGAAATAATTTAGAATGGGTACCTACCAAACCTGGAACTTATGCATTAGTGGTTTGGGATATGTCTAATAATTCTTCGCTTTGGAAGTCCTTAATAAAGGATCCAAGGTCAAAATTATATGAAGGCTGGAAGATGAAGATTATTACAGTAAAAGATGCAGCAAAAGATGTACAAGTATCCTTTGTAGGTATAGGGCATTTACCTCTAGTAGCAGGAGACACAGAGAAATTCTACATAACTTCAAAGTATGCAGAAAAGGTTCAGTATAAAGCATGGATATATGATGAAAATAAAAAAACCATGGAAGATATCACTAATGGGTATACTCCTTTAGTGGACGCAGATAAACCTTACGAGATTTCTCCTAATAAGAAGTTTACTGTTGGCAAATATAAACTTTGGGTATGGGTGAGAGGGGAAAAATCACTGAAGGAATTTGATAACTATTTTTATTCTTATTTAAATTGCGCTGTGAAAAATAATAGCAATACAGTTTATACTATAAATGATATGAATACGGAGAAAAGCACTTATAGAGTAGGAGAAAAGGTTATGGTAAGTGGCATTAAAGGCATAAGCGGAATGGCTGGGCCATATACATATAAACTTCATATTTTTAACACTGTAACAGGAGAGTGGACTATAGATGATAAACCATATAGAGGGCAAACCGAGTGGACTCCTACAAAACCAGGAACATATGTTTTAGATTTATGGGCAATGTCTTCTAACTCAACTTTATGGGGAATAATGAAAAAACAACCTGAAAAAAAACTTTATGAAGGAGTGAAATTAAAGGTTATAAAAGTTATCGCTGCAAATGATGATGGTACTGAGGTTGTGCCAGCTAAGCCATATACTGCAGTTAATAGTTTCCAAGAATTGTATACAGCTATAGACAATAAATATGATGTACTTATCAACGATACTAAGGTGGCTGCAGCATATAAGAAGGCACAAGAGATTGTAAATGATGTAACTCGCAGTGACATGAGCGAATTAGAAAAGGAATTAGCGTTGCATGAATATGTTGTGAAAAATACAGCATATGACTATGAAAATTATATTAATCAAACAGTGCCAGAAGATTCTTATACTGCTTATGGAGTTTTGATTAAAGGCAAAGCTGTTTGTGAAGGATATGCTGATACAATGAAGTTACTATTAAATTTAGCAGGAATACAAGCAAAAGTAGTAGAAGGTTATGCAGGAGAGTCTCATGCTTGGAATATAGTGAGAATAGATGGAAAATATTATCATTTAGATGCCACATGGGATGACCCATATCCTGATGAAGGGAATAAGGTGAGATATACTTACTTTAATTTATCTGATTTAGAAATGGCTAAGAGCCATGTATGGATTAGGGGAAACTATCAGATTTGTGATAGTGAAAAATTTCAATACTTGCAATCTATGTACCATGCGGTAATAGATAGTCCCTTTATATATTTCAGTAATGAATTAGACGGGTATAAATTATATAAAATGTCTTTAGATGGAGAAATTAGTGCGAAACTTAATGATTCCAAATCTAAATATGAAGCTATAGATGAACAGTGGATTTATTACAGTGATTATTCTAATGGAGGATTTTTATTTAAAATTCGAAAAGATGGTCTTGGAAATATTAAGCTTAATAACGATTGGACTACTGACATAGAGATTCAAGGTGATTGGATATTATATAAAAATATGGGCGATGAGAAATTTTATAAAATAAATAAAGATGGAAGCGAAAGGCAATTAGTAAATTAGTAAAAAAAGTAGAATAATGAGGATTACTAAAATCCCACAAACATTAAAAAAGTGTTTGTGGGATTTTTTATTATAGTATAGGAGAAATTAATCTTGAAATAGATTCCTTGAATTTAACTATGAAATTTCTATTTGTGTATTTTTCAAGAGTTAGCTCGTCACAGGATTTTAAATCATCAATAAAAAAATTGTCCAATTCTGAAGTGATTTTTTTATCGTATATAAATGCATTAATTTCGAAGTTTAAAGTAAAACTTCGAATATCTAGATTAGCGGTACCTACAGAGCTTATAGATTCATCAATAGAGAGGAATTTGCTATGAAGAAAGCCTTTATTGTAAGTATAACATTTGACGCCAGATTCAAGGAGTTCTCCCATATAAGACGTAGAAGCCCAATATACAAAAGGGTGATCTGGTTTAGTAGGTATAATTATACGTACATCTACTCCAGACAAGGATGCTATTTTTAAAGCTTCTAAGATACTATCGTCTGGAATAAAATAAGGAGTTTCTATATAAATAGTTTTTTCGGCTTTATTTATCATTTTTAAATACCCATTTTTAATAGAATTAAAAGTGGAATCAGGACCACTTGAAACTATTTGAAGACCAGTTTTACCTACGGGAGATCTGTGAGGAAAATACTTGTTGTCGAAAATCGTGTCTTCACTAGCCGCGAAGCGCCAATCCATTAAAAAGTGCAATTCAAGTGCATCTATTGCATCTCCTTGTATGAATAAATGAGTATCCCTCCAAAAACCGAATCTCTTAGAATGTCCTAAATATTCATCTCCAATATTAAATCCACCTATAAAGGCATATTTTCCATCAATTGTGCATATTTTGCGATGATTTCTAAAATTCAATCTAAGATTTATATATGGGACAAAGGGAGGAAAGAAACAAGAAACCTTCCCGCCGGCATCAATAAGTGGAGCAAAAAAAGATTTATGTACCTTGAGGCATCCCATTCCATCATAAAGTAATTTTACTTCTACTCCCTCTTTAGCTTTTTCACATAGAATTTTAAGAATAGCATTTCCCAAATTATCATTTTGAAATATATAATACTCCATATGAATATATAGTTCTGCATTTTTAAGGGATTCTTTAAGTTGATCAAATTTTGCTTTACCGTCGGTAAATATAGTTACATGGTTATTATTAGTGTAAAAAGAATTATCACTACAAAGATTAAGTTTCATCATATCCGAATACTTACTTAAAAAAGGATTGGATTTAATTAAACCTTCATCATTTAGAAATTCCCTTTGCTTATTAATAATTGACGTAAGATTTTCTCGTTCTTCTTTTTTTAGTGCAAACATCTTTTTTCTCTTTAAATTTTGTCCAAGGAACAAATATAAAACAAATCCTATGCTAGGTAAAAACAGCAAAACCATAAGCCATGTCCAAGTACTAGCAGGATTTTTTCGTTCAATAAAAACAACAGCAAAGGCAAAGAGGATATTAACAACAAATAATAAATTAAATAAACGTAAAAATAATTCATTTGCAAACATATGAGCCTCCAAAAATTCATTTTATCTTATATTCATAGTATACATATAAATTAGTAAAAAAAAACTGAAAAAATTTGTAAAATACAAAATATTTATTTGTTTAGAATATTTTTATATGAAATAGAAATATTTTAATTTTATAATTTAATTATTAAAGGAACAGTGAGTTCTATGGTATAATAATACTAAATTGCTGAGGCCAATTTATGGGGGAGAAGGATATGGGCTTAGTTCATAGAATGGTTAAAGAGGAAATAAACAGATCCTTGGAGCTTATAAAAGAATTAGAGCATGTTATGAATGGGATTCAGTCTAGAGAAACACTATTTAGTTCTAACATCCAAAATATGTCCTTAGTTGATAAACAAAGTATATTAAATAAATGGGCTAGTTACGTAGGATGTTATAATGAATTAAATGAAATTAGGGGAAAAAATAAAAATAAATTATTGATTTATGCATCAACTATAGCAATACGTAAAAATGCAGTATTGCTGGCAAATATTATTGATAAAAACAGGTATTTGGAGTCGATGTTAAATGAATCTAGGCCTGAATACAATATTAATAAAAAACAATATTATCATATAACACAAGAGATCACAGAAATTTCATATATGGTAACTTTGTTTAGGTGCAAGCATTACTTTGATTTTATGGTAAATTATTATAAAATTTATGGTTATGAAAGAGATGAAAACGAAGAAGAATTATTAGCTTATGCTAGTAATAACTACTTAAATGTTATAAAACTTGTTAAAAATCATAGAAATATTGTTAGAAATAACCTGATTGATTTTTGTGGTAAAAATGTTTTCGATTTTTGGTTCCCATTTCAAAAATGGATTGCTATAAGTATTACTGGAGTTGATTACTCTAGTAGAAAAGAAAAATATGTAAGCAATGAAGATATTAATATTATTAAGGAAGAATTACTCCCTGGAGATGTGCTTTTAAAGAGAAATAATTATCAATTAACAAATATAGGTTTACCAGGATTTTGGACTCATACTGCAATTTATATAGGGTGTTTAGATAAGCTGGACAAGTATTTTAATGATATTCTATTGGATGATTGTTTAACAGCGTCAGAGTATGTAAAAGTAATTTATCCTAAGGTTTACGACGATTTAAAAGACATAAGCAATAAAGAATATATTATAGAGGTTATTGCACCAGGAGTTGTAATAAATTCTCTAGAAGCCATTGCAAAAGTTGATTATTTTTCCGCATTACGTCCTAAATTGTCTAAAGAAGATAAATTAAAGGCCATATTTGTAGCTTTTGAATATTTAGGAAAAGCATATGATTATAATTTCGATATTATGACAGATAATGCTTTGTTTTGTAGTGAATTAATTTATAAGTCATATTTATACTCAAGCAATAAGAAGGGGATTACATTTAACTTAGAGCCTAAAGCAGGCAGGTTATTACTCTCACCAAATAGTATTATTAAAAAATTTGATGAAGAAATTGACAGTGAAAATGCAGAATTTGATTTTGTAGTATTTTATGATGGAAGTGAAAAAGAAAAAAAAGCTATAAGGAAAACAGCAAATGATTTAAAAACAACATGGAAGTTATCTAAGTGGAGAATGATAAAGCGTAGGATTATTTTAAATACAGAAACAAGATATCCTATAGTGAAATTAAATTTTGTATTGTCAAGACTTAAAATTATTTTATATGGTATGTTTTATTAATCAGGATATATGTATATAATATAGTTAAGATATTAAAAAAAATTAAAAATATTAGATTAAACTCTAAAATAGAAAGTAGGATAAATAATAAATATGAGAAATATAAAAATTGTAATAGAATATGATGGTACTAGGTATAAAGGATGGCAAAGACTCGGAGATAGTGATAATACAATTCAGCATAAAATAGAATCCGTTTTAAGTAAGATGGCTGAAGAAAACATTGAAATTACTGCATCAGGAAGAACAGATGCAGGAGTACATGCATCAAATCAAGTAGCAAATTTTAGAACAGATAGTACAATGCCTACACATAAAATGCGTAGTTATTGTTATGAATATTTACCAGAAGATATTGTAGTTAAAACAGTGGAAGAAGTGGATCTTAATTTTCATGCTAGATATAACGCTAAGGTAAAAAAATATGTATATAATATTTGTAATAACCAAGCGCACGATGTATTTACTAGAAAATATGACTATCATGTTGCTTTACCTTTAAACATAGAAAAGATGAGAAAAGCAGCAGAATTTTTAATAGGTGAACATGATTTTCAAAGTTTCACAACACTTAAAACCAAGAAAAAATCCACAGTAAGAACTATTTTTACAATAAATATAATAAATGATGATGGAAATATAGAAATTAGTGTCCAAGGAAATGGATTTATGAAAAATATGGTAAGAATAATAGTTGGAACACTTGTTGAAGTAGGCCTTGGTGAAACAGATGTTAATGAAATCACTGGTATTTTAGATAAAAAAGAAAGAAAATATGCAGGACATATTGCACCAGCTAAAGGCTTGTTTTTAGAAGAAGTCAATTATTAAGATTTAATTTAATATATTTTTGAATTAGAAGAGGCACATGAGTTTTTAACTCATGTGCCTCTTCTAATTATTTATATATATAATTTTATGTAAAATTACAATATACCTTCATTTTTTAAGATATCTTCAATCTCATCAACTTTTTTTGATAGAATATAAAAACTCTCTTTTAATATATTTTTTGGAAGAGGAGTTTCTTTTATAGTTTTCTCTAAGGATTCTATAGTGTCTAATGCATCATCAATTCCCTTTTGTGCTAGTTTCAAATTATCTTGTTTCATTATTTAATCTCCTTTAGCTTTTGTTTTTATTGCGAATTTTATTTTTGACATCTTTTATAATAGAATCTAAACCTTTAAATCTAAGACCAGGAAAAGCGCTTATAATTCTTGAATAATTAGGTCGTTTTTTAATAAATAAAGAATCGTATCTCCATTTTAGTTCTTTTATGATATTTGTTATATCAGATTTTTTCTTACTCATTTTAATCTCGGTACTTGCTATTAACTGATCTAACTTAATTTTTAATTCTGGTATGTTTTTAGGATTACCTAAATTTAATTTAAAATCTGAAAGTTTGTCAGTTAATTCTGAATATACTTTATTCAATTGATATAAAAGTGATCTTAATTTAAATATTGTAATTATAGTAATTGTAAAATCGATGAAAAAATATATAAGCGTAATATAAAAAAATATTGTGCCATGCTTAGCGGGTATTAAATTTACTAAATAAATAATATGGGGATGGATTACCTTTAAAATAAATATTGCTATAAAACCCCATATTATAGAGAAAGATAAGCAAATTCGCCCCTGGAGATTATATGGCTCATCACTGTAATCCCACCAAGTGCTGTTGAATGTGGTTTCTAAAATGTACCCTGTTATATATTCAACAATTGATGTTAAGAATACTGAACCTACAAAAAGAAAAATATAATTATTTTCAATAGGGTTTAGTAAAACAATAATAGATACAATTCCAAAACCATAAATAGGGCAAAACGGACCATTCAGGAAGCCACGATTAACAAATTCTTTTTTTATTATGGTAGAGTATACAGTTTCTAGACACCAGCCCATAAAGGAATAAATAGTAAAATAACAAAAAAGTGAAAATAAACTAAAATTTAAGAAATATATATTAATCATTAATTAACTCCCTTTTATAATGGTCTAGTATATTGAACAACAAAATAATACCACAAAAATCATTTTTTTTATAGTGTGTGGTGTAAACAAAATATTAATACATGATATTATATGGAAATATATACATATATATTAAGAAGCAATGATAATTTAATTTGATTTCTAGGAGGAAAATATATGATAAATATCATTTGGTTTTTAATTTTATCATTAGGAATAGTTGTTGGTATTGTTACAGGAAAAGGAGAAATTGTTTCAAAGGCCGTGGTTACATCAACAACTGGTTCTGTAGAACTTATAATAGGGCTGGTTGGAATGATGTGTCTTTGGTGTGGAATAATGAAAATTGCTGAAAAAAGTGGACTAACTGATAAGCTAGCAAAAGTACTTAGGCCAATATTAAAAATTATTTTTAAAAAAGCTGGGAAAAATCAAAAGGCAATGTCAAGTATTACAATGAATTTAACGGCAAATATGATGGGTCTATCTAATGCAGCAACTCCATTTGGAATAAAAGCTATGGAAGAGATGCAGAAAATGAATACGCAAAAAGATACAGCTAGTAATGATATGGTTTTATTTTTAGTTTTAAATGCTGCCTGTATTCAGTTTTTACCTACTACTGTGATATCTATAAGAGCCGCTTATAATTCGCAAAACCCAGCAATTATCATAATACCTGCGATTATTGCCACAGGTACCGCTGCAGTCCTAGGTGTAGTTTATTGCAAAGTTCTACAAAAATATTTTTAATGAGAAAATATTTTACTTAAATTTAATATGGGGTAGGTGGAATAAGGTGATTGTAGGTAATTTAATATCATATATCTTAAAGGGACTAATTCCAATTATTATTGGTATAGTAGTCACATATGGAGTTATTAAGAAAGTAAAGGTATATGAGTGTTTTGTGGAAGGCGCAAAAGATGGAATAACCATTTGCTTAAAGATTTTTCCATACCTTCTGGCTATGATAATAGCTGTTAACGTATTTAGAGCTTCTGGAGCCTTAGACTTTCTTATTTATTTAGTAAAACCAATTGTTAAGTTTATTGGGTTACCACCAGAGGTTGTTCCTTTAGTTTTAATAAAACCACTTTCAGGAAGTGGAGCTTTGGGAGTATTTACAGATATAATAAAACAATATGGGGCAGATAGTTACATAGGCCGGGTAGCATCTATAATAATGGGATCAACCGAAACTATCTTTTATACTTTGACAGTGTATTTTGGAGCAGTAAATGTAAAAAAAATAAGGCATGCACTAGTGGCAGCAATATTAGCAGATATTACGGCTGTTATAATGGCGGTTAACTTGGCTAAGTTTTTCTTTTAATAACATTAGAATTTCGTAACATATATTGTAAAAAAACAATAGATATGTTAATATTACTATGTATATTTACTATATTATTAAAAACAGATAAATGAATATATTGGGGGGCGACTAATAATCAATAATTGTTAGTCGCCCTCCTAGAGAAATAAGAGGGGGATGAAATATGATTGAAATTACTTCGGTGAATAAGAGCTACAATAATAAAAACAAGGCGGTAGATAACATAAGTCTAAATGTACGGGATGGAGAAATATTCGGATTTTTAGGACCAAATGGAGCAGGGAAAACTACTACTATAAAAATGATTACTGGAATATTGAGTGCTGACAGTGGGAAGATCACTATCAATGGAATTGATATAGAAAAAAACGATTTGGATGCTAAAAAGCAATTTGGGTTTGTACCAGATAATCCAGATATGTTCTTAAGACTTAAGGGGATTGAATATTTAAACTTTATGGCAGATATTTATGATGTTCCAAGTATTCTTAGAAAAGAAAGGGTTGAATCATTAGCAAATAGATTTGAAATGAGTAATGCATTAACAGATCAGATTCAAAGTTATTCTCATGGTATGAGACAAAAAATTATTATTATGGGTGCTCTTATTCATGAACCAGAGGTTTGGATTTTAGATGAACCAATGACTGGACTTGATCCTAAATCTTCATATGTTTTGAAGGAAATGATGAAGGAACATGCGCATAGCGGTAAAACTGTATTTTTTTCAACTCATGTTCTAGAAGTTGCTGAAAAATTATGTGATAGGGTTGCTGTAATAAACAAGGGGAAAATGTTGTTTTGTGGAACACTAGAGGAACTAAGAGATCATTTTAAAGCAAGTGGTTCACTGGAAAAAATCTTCTTGGAGATGACTGAAAATGAGTAAATTTATAACTTTAACTATGGTGTTATTAAAAACAGGAACTAAGTCCTTTAGTAATAAGAAAAATAAAAATGGGATAAAAGAAATCTTGCTTGGATTAGTTTTAATTCTAGCATTGACACCTATGGCAATAGGGTTTGGAAAGTTTATATTTATGGCCTATGATGGATTACATGCTATAGGTCAAGAAGGAGTTATACTGGGATTTGGATTATCTGTTGTTAGTGTTGTTATTTTCTTCTTTGGAATTTTTTATGCCATGGGTATATTCTATTTTTCTATGGATGTAGAAAATTTATTACCATTACCTTTAAAACCATGGCATATTATGGGAGCTAAATTTACTGTAGTACTAATTTATGAATACCTTACTGAAATTATATTTTTTGCACCTACATTAATTGCTTTTGGCATAAAGAGTAGTGGTGGTGTATTGTATTATACATATGGAGTTGTTATATTTTTACTCTTGCCTATAGTTCCTTTAGTAATGGCATCTGTAATTAACATGATTATAATGAGATTTACTAATATTGCAAAAAATAAGGATAGGTTTAGATTGCTTGGTGGAATTATAGCCATGTCTGTTGGTGTAGGAATCAATATATATATTCAAAGGTTCTCGCAAAATATAAGTCAGTCATCAATTACTGAAATGTTTGCAAAGGGGAATAACTCGTTACTTTCTTTGGCAACTCAAATATTCCCTAGTACTAAGATAGCTGTAAATAGTTTAGTTAATACTTCTGATATTCAGGGTTTTATTAATTTGATTTTATTTGTAGTAATAGCAGTAGCTGCATTAATAATATTTATAATATTAGGTCAAGTGTTGTATTTTAAAGGCGTAATGGGAGTTTCTGAAACAACCTCAAAGAGAAAAACTCTTAGTAACCTAGAGCTTATAAAAAATACAACACAAAGATCTTCCCTAAAGGTATATGTATTAAAAGAATTAAAGCTTTTATTTAGGACGCCAATTTATTTTATAAATTGTGTACTTATGAATTTTTTATGGCCAATATTTTTACTTATACCAGTTTTTTCACAAAATGGCGGCGGGGGACAACTTAAGAAGTTAACTGAGCTATTACAAGATGGTAGAAGTACAGGAATAGTATTAGGAGCTTTCTTTGCAGTTATGCTTTTTACATCTTGTAGTAATTCAATTGCAACTACTGCAATAACAAGAGAAGGTAAAAATCTATTTATATTAAAATATATACCTATGAAATATAAAGATCAGCTTATGGCAAAGGTATTATCAGCAGCAGTTTTAGGCGTGGCTGGTATGGTTGTGGTAATTATAATTGGCATAATATTAATAAAACTGCCATTGGATTTAGTCGTATTAATGCTTCTAGTTGGTAGCGTTGGGATATTATTAACGTCATTTATAGGAATATTTATTGATTTGAATTTTCCGAGGCTTAACTGGGATACGGAACAGAAAGCAGTTAAGCAGAATCTTAACGTGATTATTAGTATGATTATTTGCATTGCATTAGGTGGGCTTACGATATTTTTAATTATCAAGTTTGAACTAACTAAATGGGTCGTATTTGCTTTAATAGCAGGGTTATATGGGATTTTAGATGTAGTGTTATATTATCTGTTAGGTACAAAAGGGGTGAAAATTTTAGGAAAAATAGAGTCATAGTTATAAAATAAGATGATTTAAGTATAATTATAGAAGTTTAGGATAAAAATATTGACATAGTGATTTATTTGCAATACAATTATTAGTGATAAATGCAATGATGAGAAGAGTAATAAGCTTAAATGTTAAAAGAGAGCTGATAATAGGTGAAAATCAGTAGTATGGAAGCTTATGAACATGGCCTCTAAGCAGATTATCTAAGTGAAAATTAAAAGCTTATTGCAAAAATAGACTTTAAATTTATTATTAGGATAATACGGGAACAACCGTTATATTGTAAGGTGATGATGGTCACCCATTGAGATCTTTATAGTGATATAGGGATAAATTAGAGTGGTAAAACGTTAAATACGTCTCTAAACAGAATATTATTTCTGTTTAGAGATTTTTTTTATTTCCCGTGAAATAAAATCTGAAGATTATTATAAATTAATTTAAATACGAGAGGCAGGAGAAAACTATGACTAAAAAAACTTTTTACATAACTACACCAATTTATTATCCATCAGCAAATTTACACATTGGGAATACATATACAACAGTATCGGCGGATGCAATTGCTAGATTTAAGAGACTTACTGGTTATGATGTAATGTTCTTAGCAGGAACAGATGAGCATGGTCAAAAAATTCAAAGAATAGCGCAGGAAAAGGGAGTTACTCCAAAAGAGTACGTAGACAAAGTAGTAGCTGGTATACAAGAATTATGGAGCATTATGGATATAAGTTATGATAAGTTTATAAGGACTACAGATGAATATCATAAAAAAGCAGTTCAAAAATTATTTAAACAGTTGTATGATCAAGGTGACATATACAAAAGTGCATACGAAGGGTGGTACTGTACTCCTTGTGAATCTTTCTGGACAGAAACTCAGGCAGTAGATGGAAAATGTCCTGATTGTGGAAGACCTGTGGAAAAAGCTAAGGAAGAAGCATATTTTTTCAAAATGTCAAAATATGCAGATAGACTTATAGAATATATCGGAACTCATCCGGAATTTATTCAACCAGAATCAAGAAAAAATGAAATGTTAAATAACTTTTTAAGACCAGGTCTCCAAGATTTATGCGTTTCAAGAACAACCTTTAACTGGGGAATACCAGTAGAATTTGATCCAGGCCACGTAATATATGTATGGGTAGATGCCTTATCTAATTATATAACAGCCCTTGGTTACAATGGAGAAGATACGTCTCTTTATGAAAAATATTGGCCAGCGGATGTGCACTTAATAGGAAAAGATATATTAAGATTCCATACAATATATTGGCCAATAATGCTCATGGCATTAAATTTACCTCTTCCAAAACAAGTATTCGGTCATGGATGGCTTCTTTTTGATGGTGGAGTAAAAATGTCAAAATCTAAAGGAAATGTAGTAGATCCAATAATACTAGTTAATCACTTTGGAGTGGATGCTGTAAGATATTATTTGCTTCATGAAATACCATTTGGTTCTGATGGAATATTTACTAATGAAATATTCATAAAGAAAACAAATTCAGACTTAGCTAATGATCTAGGAAACTTATTATCAAGAACAGTAACAATGATAGAAAAATATTTTGATGGAATTATTCCAGAGGTATCAGAAAAAGCCGATGTTGATAATGAACTTATAGAACTGGCTCTTTCAATTCCAGGTAAGGTAGAAAGGGCTATAGATGATCTTAAAATTCCTGAAGCACTTGATCATGTTTGGTCACTTATTAGGAGGACTAACAAGTATATAGATGAAACAACACCTTGGGTCCTTGGAAAAGATGAATCTCAAAAGGGAAGATTAGGCACAGTATTATATAATTTAGTGGAATCTTTAAGAATGACATCAGTACTAATATCAGCATTTTTGCCAACTACCAGTAAGAAAATAAATGCTCAAATAAATACAAATGCAACCACTTGGGATAGTCTTACATCATTTGATGGAACAATCTCTGGGACAAAAGTTAATAAAGGGGAAGTGATGTTTCCAAGAATAGATGTGGAAGCCAAAATAGAAGAACTTGACAAACTCGTAGAAGAGCAAAGAAAATTAACAAAAAAACCTACTATGGAGAAAGTCAAAGAAGAGATTACTATAGAAGATTTTGATAAGATAGATATGAGAGTGGTTAAGGTACTCGAATGCGAGCCAATGAAAAAATCAAAAAAGTTACTTAAACTAAAAGTAGAATTAGGTGGAGAAATAAGACAAGTAATTTCAGGAATAGCTCAAAATTATAAGCCAGAGGATTTAATTGGCAAATATGTAGTACTAGTAGCCAATTTAAAGCCTGTTACTTTAAGAGGGGAATTATCACAGGGAATGATAATTGCAGCAGCGAACGAGGATGATAGTAAGCTATTTGCTATATCGGTACCAGGAGAATTGCCTACAGGAAGTACAGTAAGGTAAAATTATTAAAAAAAGCATGGAGCACTAGTAAAGTAGACTTCATGCTTTTGAAACAATTAATAATTGTTTTGTACTAAGAAGCACCGCGAGGGGGAAATATTATGAAGTTTATTATAGGTTCCTTAGTTGGAGCTATTATCGGGTACATAACCAATTGGTTAGCTATAAAAATGTTATTTAGACCTCACAAGGAGATTAGAATTTTTAACTTTAAAGTTCCATTTACTCCAGGTCTTATACCAAAGGAAAAGTATAGAATTTCTAAAAGTGTAGGTGAGTCAATAGGTCAGCATCTTTTGACAAAGGAAACAATTCTTAAGTCTTTATGTAGTGAAAATATGAATCAGCAATTGGATTTTTGGGTGCAAAGTAAAGTTGACTCTATGAAAAATAGTGAGGTTACAGTAGAAAACCAGGTAAAAGCATTATTAGGTGATGAATATTGCGACGTTTTGCAGAATACTAGCAACAATATTTCTAAATCACTTATTGAATATATAAATAAAGATGATGTTAAACAAGGAATTGTTAAAATTGCATATTCTCAGATTTTGCAAGAACTGACGGTTAAACCTCAAGTTATTTGTGGAAGTGAAATATATAATTCAATAAAAAATAAAGTATTAGATGTTGCTATTGAGTATAAGGATTCAAAAAGTTTTTACAATTCAATCCAAAAGATGTTAAAAGAGAAAGTAGCTAATTTGGTAGTTTTGGAAAAGAATTTTGAGGACGTTGTACCTAAAGAGATAATTAGTAACTTAAAAGTATATGTTTATGGTAAAAGATATAATATTGCCATGGAAATTAAAAAAATGATAAAAGAAGAAAAAAATAGTAAAAAATTAAAGAAAATAGTAGGGGAAACAATAAGTACTAAGTTAAGCCCTATGATAGCAATGTTTATGAATACGGATAGTATTTATGAAAAAGTTGTAATTGGTATAGATGAATTCTTAGATGACGAGAAAAATCATGATGACATTGCTTTAATTATTAATGATATAATAGACAAACTGCTTAAAAACTCAATAGCTAGTGTTCTTTCTGAATTGCCTAAAAACGGAATTGACAACGGTATAGAGCCTTTAATTAACTTATTTACATCAAAGGTTGTAGATGAAAAACTTGTTAGAAGCGTTTTTGAAACACTTGAGGGTAAATTTAATAATTATATTTCTATTGAGGATTTGTTAGAAAAAACAGGTATAAATTATAAAAACGTAATAGAAGAACTAATAAGAAACCGAATAGAAGCTTTAGTAGCAAGTGATTCTGCAAAGATAAAAATTACAGAAATAGTATCAATGATGACCAATAAATTGTTACATATAGAGATGAAATCAATATTTAAGGGAGAAGGAGATAAAGTATCTCAGTCTATCTCTAAGGTAGTTAGAGGGTTATACAATAAATTTATAGAGAATAAGGCGTCAGACGTAATTGAAGTATTTGATATACCCAAAATAGTTGAAGAAAAAATCAATGAATTTGATGTAGCTTTTTCAGAAAAAATTATATTAGAAATTGCTAGTAAGGAGTTAAACGCTATAACTTGGCTAGGTGCACTTCTAGGAGCAATTATGGGGTTATTATCTCCAATTCTCGGGTCACTTTAGCATATTATCAATCAATAGGTAAAAGTCACTTTCCTGGGGAAGTGACTTTTACTTCTTTTGAATATTTTGTATAAATTTGTATATTTACTTGATTTTAGGGATATAATATTAAACAAATATTTATAGTATATTTAAGAATTTATTAAACATAGAAAGGATGGTGAAAGCTGTAATTAAACTTCTTAACTAATAGGTTTAATTCAGTATATATTATGATATTTGATTCACATGCACATTATGATGACGAGGCCTTTAATGAAGATCGCGATAAAGTAATTATGGGGTTAAAAGATAAAGGGATAATTGGAGTTTTAAACTGTGGTGCGTCAATACACGGCGCAAGAATGTCAGTTGAATTATCCAGTAAATACGATTTTATATATTCGGCAGTAGGAGTACATCCTGAACATGCAGATACAGTTAATGAGGGAATTATAGAAGAACTAAGAAATTTAGCGAAAAATGCAAAGGTTCGAGCTATAGGTGAAATAGGACTTGATTATTATTTCGCTGAAAACCCAGATAGAGAAATTCAAAAGGCAGCGTTTAGACTTCAAATGGAGCTGGCACGCGAGCTTAAATTACCGGTGGTTATTCATGATAGGGATGCACATAAAGATACTTTGGATATATTAAAGGAATTCCCAGATGTAATAGGGGTAGTTCACTGCTTCTCAGGAAGTGTTGAATTTGCAAGTGAGTGTTTAAAACTGGGGTATTATATAGGTTTTACTGGAGTAATAACCTTTAAAAATGCAAAAAAAACAGTGGAAGTTGCAAGGGTTGTACCAATGAATAGGATATTGGTTGAAACAGATTGTCCTTATATGGCACCCGTACCACATCGAGGCAAAAGGAATCAATCTGATTACATAAAGTTTATAATAGAAAAAATATCGGAAATAAAGGACAAAAACATAGATGAAATTGAAAATGCAACGATTTTTAATATAAAATGTTTGCTAAAAATAGATAAATAGTGTAAAATAATCAGTAGTTAATATATGGAATAATTTTACAAATGAATAATAGTCATTAAAATTAAGTATTAAACATATAATTTTAATGGTAGATATTATTTTTACCAGTTTACCCTCAAGACTGGGTTAGTTAATTTATTCTAAAATTATAATTAAATATTATAATTGTATGCATAATGATGCATTTACAGTCAAAATTATGAGTAATGGGTTCAAAATTTGACATATTTATTGCTTCAAGGTATAATACCCAAGTACTCTTGACCAAGGGAGGGAATCTTTATGATGACAAACGCGAAAAATAATTTGAAGAACTATTTTTCAAACGGGCCGAAGACAGTTTTTGTAGTGATGCTGTTATTAACTTGCATTACGGTTACTATATTTAATATGAAAAAAGTTATATCTGTTATCGTTGATGGTAAATCTATACAAGTTACGACTTTAAAAAGTAATCTTACACAAATACTAAAAAGTAACAATATAGCATTAGGGTCAAAAGACCAAATAACAGTTAGTTTAGACAGTGAAGTAAAAGACGGGGACAAAATATATATAAAAAAAGCTGTGAATGTTAAGGTGACAGTTGATGGGAAAGAATTGAATGTACAAACTGCTGAGAAAACAGTAGGAGATATGCTAAAAGCAGAAAAAATTGTACTAAATGATGAAGACAAAATTACTCCATTAACAAGTGATCAACTAAAATCAGGCTTACAAGTAATAATAACAAGAGTAAACACTAAAAATCTTCAAGAAGTTAAAGCGATAAACTTTGCAACTGAGACTAAGAGCAGTAGTGAACTAAAGCAAGGTGAAAAAAAAGTCCTTCAAGAGGGCAGAGCAGGTCAGAAACTTATAACTTCAGCTATAGTCTATGAAAATGGCAAAGAGGTATCTAGAAATTTAATTAGTGAAAAAATCAAATCAAACCCGGTTAAAGAAATAATTGCATTAGGTACTGGTAATGTATATTCACCATCTCGTGGAGGTGATATTAATTATACTAAGAAAATGAATGTTAGGGCAACAGCATATTCTGCTGATTATAATTGCACTGGTAAAAGCCCAGGGGATGCTGCTTATGGTATGACCTCAACGGGTGTAAAAGCGCAAAGAGATCCTAACGGATATAGTACTGTAGCTGTTGATCCTAGGGTTATTCCACTGGGAACTAAGCTTTATGTAGAAGGATATGGATACGCCATTGCAGAAGATGTAGGTGGCGCTATAAAGGGTAACAGGATAGATTTGTATTACAATTCTAGTGGTGAAACTTGGGATTGGGGAACACAAAATGTAAATATTTACATTTTACAATAGGAGCATAAGCTCCTTTTTTTTGTTTTATAGTTCACTATTAATAAGTAAAATGGTATTATAGATACAGAAATAAAAGAAATACTAAGGGATATATTTGTTTTTTATGCAAAATGAAAGGGATACATTAGCATAATACAAACTAGGATAAAATACATATAGGTGTTATCTTCGAAATGAAGAATTAGGAGGACAATATGATTAAAGAAGTAATTGTAGTTGAGGGAAGAGATGATATTACAGCAGTTAAAAGAGCCGTAGAAGCTGAACTTATATCTGTAGGAGGATTTGGAATTAACGAAAAGGTAATTAATAAAATTAGAGAAGCTCAAAAGAGGAAAGGTGTAATAGTATTCACTGATCCAGATTTTGCAGGAGAAAAAATAAGGAAAATTATTTCCAAAAGAGTAGCTAATGTAAAACATGCATACATATCTCAAAAGGAAGGTACTAGGGATGGCGATATAGGCGTTGAAAATGCATCACCTGAAACAATATTAAGAGCTCTTGAAGCTGCAAAATTTGAAGTTCAAGAGAAAAGAAAAGAGTTTGACGTGAAAGATATGATATTTTTTAAGTTAACTGCTGATAGTCGCGCTAAGGAAAGGCGAGATGCGTTAGGAAATGAATTAGGTATAGGTTATGGTAACTGTGCACAATTTATAACTAGATTAAACAATTATGGGATTGTAAAAGAAGAATTTATAATAGCTATAGAAAAAATAAACAAGGAGATGAATTATGGCAGATTTGACGATTAGTGAGGTTGTAAAGAAATATGAATTTAGGTTTAAAAAGGGGTTAGGGCAAAATTTCTTAATAGATGACTCTGTACTAGATGACGTTGTAGATGGAGCAGGAGTTAATGAAGAGGATTTTGTTATTGAAATAGGGCCAGGATTTGGAACATTAACTAGAGCGCTTTTAAGGAGAGCTAAAAGAGTTTGTGCTATAGAATTAGACGATAAACTTTTGCCAATATTAGAAGATGAGCTTAAAGAGTTCGATAATTTTGAACTTATACATGGTGATGCTTTAAAAGTAGATTTTAATGAATTAATTGGGGATGAAAAATCAGTAAAATTAGTTGCAAATTTACCCTATTATTTAACAACCCCGATAATTGTCAATTTACTTACTGGTGGTTATAATTTTAAATCACTAACTATAATGATACAAAAGGAAGTTGCGCAGAGGATAGATTCGGAGCCTAATTGTAAAGCTTATGGAGCTTTTTCAATATTAGTTCAATATTATTGCAATACAAAAATACTTAGATTGGTGCCACCAACAGCATTTTTACCACAGCCCAAGGTAGAATCTATGGTTATCAGACTAGATAGATTAAAGGCGCCTAAAGTTAAGGTAAATGATGAAGATTTATTCTTTTCTATAGTAAGGAAATCTTTTAATATGAGAAGAAAAATCTTATGGAATTCTGTTAAGGATATAGGTATTGCAAAAGAAGATTTACTAAAATGTTTTGAAAGAGCAAATATTGATCCTAAGAGGAGAGGAGAGACTTTATCACTTCAAGAGTTTGCTCTGCTTTCTGATGAAATAGGATTTTTAAAATAAATTTTCAGATGTAGTTCATTTTTTATTATATACTTCATATATTATAATGAATAAGTTTTATATGGAGGTAAAAGAAAGTGACGCCTAAAAAAAATTATAGTAGGTATTTTATTATATTACAAGAAGACGAAAAAGGCTATTCCTTAGACTCTGAGAAAACCCCTTCTGGTTATGCAAAGCTCGAGATGAAAAATAGTAAATGTAAGATTTCATACTATGTGCAAAACCTAAGACAAGAAAAACAACCTTATTACATGATTTTGATATGTGGTAAAAAAGATGTCAACAAAATCATAAAAGTCGGTAAATTGAACATAGACGATCATGGTAGGGTAGACATTTTCCATGAATATGATATGGACAATATAGCAGATACAGGCATTTCTGCTGAAAAAATTATTGGAGCCGCAATTGTTAAATTTCTAGATACAAATGTGATTTCAATAATGAGTGGATTCTCAACTACAGATAAACCAATTGAATGGAAAAACTATAAATTAGCGGACTTTAATAAGGAAAAGAAAGAAACAAGGTCAGATGATGTGGTTAATGAATTTGATGAATATGAAAAGAGTATTGAATTAATTAAAGTGAAAAGTGATGAGAAAATTGAACAATTAAAAGTGAAAGGAAATAAAAAAGCAGATAGTAAGGATAGAGTTGACGCTAAAAGTATTGAATCTTTAGAAGAGAAAAAAAATGTAGATGAGGAAGTATGCAAAGAAGCAGATAATACTTTAAGAGATGCATCAGAGAATTATGATGAAGTAAATGCTAAGCAAAACGTTACAGCTAAAGATGTTGAGACTACAGACAGATTAGAAGAAGAGATAGAAGCTAATAAAGGTGAAGATGTTTTTGATGTCAATAGAGATAAAAATAAAAAACATTCTAAAGAAGACAAAAACCATGAGTCTAATGATGAGGAAAATAATTACTTTAAAGGGCAATATCCTAAAGGGACTATAGGAAATTTCTTCAAGGTGGTGGCGCAAGATTTTGAGGGAGCACAGGATTTCTCTAAAGAAATTAAATGGTGCACATGGTATAAGGTACCTGTGCATGACCTAGAGAATATGTATGATTTGAGTGACTACAACAAATATACAATAGCATATTATCCTATGATTAGTTACTACCCATACATTATGAACCATAAATATTTTATGTTAGGATATAAATGTGATGCAAGTGGAAACATGAAATATATTGTGTACGGAATACCTGGAACAAAATCTAAATCTCATCAGCCTTATGGAGGCAAAACTGGTTTTGTAACTTGGATTGCAGATAAAGAAAATGACGAAATGGGACATTGGCTGATGTTTTATGATTTCAAAAATTCTACAATTGTTGTCCCTTTAAAAAAATAATATAGAAAAATTAAATGCGAGGCTATAAAATTTTAGTCGCGCATTTAATTTTTTAATATTATTTTAATAAATAACATATAGTATATTAATATTAATATGTGGAGGGGTAAGTTGAAGGTTATAGTTATAAACAGAAAAAAAGTTGGAATTATAGTAATAGTCCTAGGACTTATGATTACGCTTTTAGGAATATCAGAGCAATTTAATGATAAATTAAAAACTACAATTCTTGTAGAGAATAATATTAAGTTACTTAATAATTATGAGATAATAAATGGGAAAGGCAGTTATAAATTGCCTGTGGGATGGACAACCTCAGAGAAAAAAAATTATGGTGAAGAGATTATTTATCATAATGATTTTCAATCATCAGATGCAGTAATTCACGGATTTGTAGAAGTGTGGAAAAATAAACAGGATCTAAAAGTATTCTTAGACAATAGTAAAAACATATCTCAGGAGCAAAATGAAATTAAAGATTATAAAATAGACGATATTATTGTAGCAGGAAAAAAAACATACTTAGTACAATACTTAATTAATACAAAAGGTGATAACTGGTACAAGTCTTATGAATATTTTATTGATAATGGAAAAGAGTTTTATAGATTTTCATTTTTCATTAGAAATGTTAATTTTAAAGAGACTTATAGAGCTATTTTTGAAAGTATAGTTGCAACGTTAAATATTAAATAGATTTGCTTAAAACTTTTTAAAACATTATTTTTTAGAAAATATTTCAAAAGGAGACTCTAATTATACAAAAAAATAAAAATCTGTATTTGTAATGCAAATACAGATTTTTATTATTAAAATTTTAGAGAAAATTTATCATTTTATCACTAAGCATATTAGTAACATTTCCAATATTTAAATCGATTGTATCTCCTGTTTTTGAATCTTTAGGTAAACGAGAAATACTTACGTCCATAGTCGTTCCATCTAAAAAATTAATAAATGCATCGGTGTTGTTCATATCGATTATTTTTCCAACCATTATAAAATCATCCTTCCATATAACATAAACTTACTTTAAAGTAGTTTTAGCAAAAATCACTATTATATTCATAGAAGTTATAATGTTTTTATGGATAAGATATACAGACATACTAACAAGATATTATGGATTATATATATAAACTAAAAACCACCTATCACAAAGTGATAGGTGGTTTATCTATAATTAATTTGTATTATATTATAGATTACTTAGATTTCGAATTATAATCTAGTAACGTTTGAAGCTTGAGGGCCTCTAGCGCCAGTAGTTATTTCGAATTGAACCTGTTGTCCTTCTTCTAAAGACTTATATCCGTCTCCTTGAATAGCTGAAAAATGTACGAATACATCCTCTTCTCCTTCTACGGATAAGAATCCAAACCCTTTTTCTGAATTAAACCATTTAACTGTACCTGTTTTCATATAACTTTCCTCCTGAATAAAAAAATTTGCAACATTTCTAACATAACTATTATGATACTACACTTTAGCAGAATTTGAAATAGTTTTTTGAAAATAAAAAAAATAATTGTATTTTTTTAGTATTTATTTAATAAAGCACACCTAAACTAAGTTTATCTTAATATTAATAATGCAGAAATTTTGGCCTAAATATAATTCAATATTTTTACAGACATTGACCCTTTTAGTTCATCATTAATTACTAGTGTATTACTATCTATTTTTGAGGCATTTTTCATAAACATAAGAAATGATTCTACACCATCTAAAGGAAAGGATACTTTTGGAGTTTTATAGTGCATAGGTATAACTATTTTGGGGTTGATTTTTTTTGTAACCTCTGAGGCTTCCTTGCCATCAATTGTATAATTACCACCTACTGGAATAAATAATATATCCACATCTCCAATAGAGTCTATATCATCATCTGAAAGAGTATGACCTAAATCTCCTAAATGACATAAGGCATACCCGTCTATTCTAAAAGTGAATATTATGTTATCGCCTCGCTTTGCACCTTTAGCTTTGTCATGATATGAAGGGATACCTTTTATAGGTATATCATGTAAATTGAAAGTACCAACCTTATCTATGATTTTATAATTACCTTTTAACTCTTTGGAATAATTATGATCAAAATGTTGATGACTTATTGTTACAATATCTGGGCTACCTTTATAAATTTCATATCCTAAAGTAGTGTCAAAAGGATCTGTTAAAAGTTTACTACCTTTCGAATCTTCCAAAAGAAAGGATGAATGACCTAGCCATGTTATTTTCATGTAAATTCTCCTTTTATTTTAAAAATTTTACTTTTTTAGCATAAGTTGAAACCAATAATCAAGTTGAACGTATTTTATAGTGAAAGAATATTTTAAAAGGTTGTTTATAATTCAATTATGCCACTCTTAGTGGAGTAATACACTATTATTAAAAAAGAAGATATATTAAATTTAGATGCATTTTTAAAAAATATTAAAAAATGAGTATTAAGATAATCTAGGAGGGGTTATATGAAAAACATCTTTAAAGCATTTACAATCATGATTTTAGCTTTTGCATTGAGTATACCTATGCAAATTATAGTAAAGGCAAGTACATATACAAATATAGTGCCAAAAGAAAATGTAGTGGCGAGTAAACCTTGGACAATAAATTTTAATAAGCCTTTGAGTGTTACTACTGTGAATCCCACGAATATTAAGGTGGTTGGCGAGGATAATAAATACATAGATATCAAAGTTACTTTAGCTAATAGTAATAAAAATGTAATCGTTGAGGCTGCAAAAAATTATGAATATAATAAGACATATACTCTGATAGTTACTCAGAATGTTCTATCTTATGACGGAAAACCACTTCCTAGTGAAGTTAGGATGGATTTTACTACTAAAAGTGCACCTACAAGTCCAAGTGAGTTCACTGTATGTATTGATCCAGCCCAGTACTATAAAGAAATTACAGGCTCAGGTGGTGTACGTGCTAAGGATATAAATTTAAGCACAGCGTTAAAACTTGGAAATATACTAAAAGCAAGAGGATTTAACGTAGTCTATACAAGAAGCACTGATGCAGTGACTTGGACCCAGAGCGATGAGGATGCTGCAAAAGCTTTAATAGCTAAAAATGCAAACGCTGATGTTTTTTTAAGTATAAACACTAATTCGGCTGTACCAACCGCATATGGGATTGAGTCATATTACACACCTGATGTAAGTCAGAATAAGTTGCTAGCAACGTCGGTTCAAGCTGAACTAATAAAAGCAACAGGGGCTTATAATAGGGGAATAAATATAGCAAGTACCGATGGAAATTTTGCAGTATTAGGTAAGACAAGCTGTCCTGCTATATCTGCATATTTAGGTTTTATAAGTAATCCAACTGAGGAAATATTATTAAGTAGTGATGAGTACCAAAACAATGAGGCAAAGGCTATAGCTAATGGTCTAATGAGTTATGCTGGCTTTGCAAATACAGATACTGGTTACGATTCTGTCTTGAAAATAGTGTCAATCCCAGATATATCAGCTAGTTTAGCAGTAGGTAGCAAATATACATTACCTACAACAGTAGAAGCTACCATGAATAATAACTCAAAACAAACTGTTGGTGTAGTATGGCTTCCGGCTTTAGTTACTACAAGCAAGGCAGGCGTTTCTACCTATTATGGAACGGTAAAAGATTTTAATACGAAAGTTAAAGCTATAATAACAGTAAAAGCTGTTGCAAAATATAAAGTAGTTTTAGATTCGGGCCACGGAGGAACTGATCCAGGAGCAGTAGGCCCGGCAGGGACAGAGGAAAAAGTTATTGCAATAGCTATTGCTATAAAAATACGAAATATATTAGTTAAAAATGGTGTTGATGTAGTATATACAAGAGTAACTAATGAGCAAACAATATCTCTTCAAGAAAGATGTGATGTGTCTAATAATGCTAAACCAAATTATTTTGTAAGTATTCATGCCAATGGATTTTCAAGTCCATCAGCTAGTGGAATAGAGACTTACTCTACTGGGAGTGCAGCTGGAGCAAAGCTTGCTCAAGCTGTGCAAACTGAATTAATTAAAGCAACTGGAAGATTAGATAGGGGAATTAAAACTGCAGGATATTATGTGCTAAATAATACAGATGCTACGGCAATACTTGTAGAAACTTCATTTATTACTAATCCAACAGAAGAAAGTTTATTGAAGAGTGCTACCTACCAAACCACATTAGCTAAGGCAATTTCAACGGGTATTCTTAAGTGTTTAGGAATAACTAATATAGTATATTAAAAGTTTCGAGGATCTTTTATAAAAATGATTATAAAAAAATCACCTCAATAGTAATTTACTAGTGAGGTGATTTTTTAGTGACTCTAAATATAATTTTTTTATTAGATGTCTAATAAATTCTTTTTATAGTTAGAATAGTAAAGTCTAAGTTCTGCAATTTGTTCGTCTAATTGTACTTGTAATGTGGAAAGTTCCGCATAGTTTTCAACTTTAGAAGCTTCTTTTATCTTAGTAAATAGGCTAGTCTTAGAATAAGTATCTTTCATAATAGAATGTCTTAGGTCATTAACTTTCTGCCAATTTGCTAAATCTAAATCTAAAGCCTTTTCAGCAGCATGAATCATTTTACAGTTTCTAATCTCTTCTGCATAATCGTGTAGTAATCTATTATTTATCTCAGTAACCCATCTAGAGGTTATTGCCATTCTGAAACTATTTATTATGCTTGGAGTAAATGCACCATGAGCCTTAAGAACCTCAAGTTTATCTGGATATGCATCTAATGCACTAACATTATCATAAACAGTTTTAGGAGCTTTTCCGAAATACGCTGCGCGTTCTTCTTCTGTATAGAATTCAAACACATCTTCTTCACTTCTGTAAGCTCTATCTTTTTCTAAATAAGCACTGTCATCTCCTGGTGCTTTAGATAATTCTTTTAGAAGGTCATCTTCAGATTTATTGGTTGTAATGGCATATGATATTCCGTCAAGCATTGCCATATATAAAGTAGATAAAGCTAGGTAAGTATTAGTATGTGGATTTGGAGCTCTAAGTTCAAACCTTGTAGCAAGTGGATTATCAAGGTCTCTTATAAGTGCTAAAAGTATAGATCTATTTCTTGAAGGAACATCTACACTGTGACCAAGTGAAGTTACTATACAAATAGGAGCTTCAAAACCAACTTTTAATCTTCTTAATGAATCATTTGTTGAAGATACAAATGGGTTTATTACTTCATAATTTTTAAGTATGCCCATTACAGATGCATATCCTAAAGTACTCATGAAATGCTTTTGAGTTGAATTAAATAAATTAACTCTCTTGCCATTCTTTAATTTCACAGCCATACCAATATGAGTATGTTCACCACTGCCAGCTACATCATGAATTGGTTTAGCTAAAAAGTTAACGTCTAAGCCGTTAAGTCTAAAGGTTTCTTTAACTAAATTTCTTATAAATAACTCATTATCTGCACATTGTACAGCATCTGAGAATTTCCAATCTATTTCTAGTTGTTCCATAACATGTGTTAAAGAACCGGATTCACCTATTTGAGCTTTTATACCACCAACTTCTTTATGGCCCATCTCAGGTTCGAAACCATACTTCTCCATTAAAAGAAGGGTTTGCTCTAGTGCAGTTCTAATACTTCCTTTAGTTTTACTCCAATATTGTTCTTTAAGTTCTTGTGAAGTAGATAATTCTTCAATATCAGCATGGCCATTAGGAGTTTTTACCCAAAATTCTAATTCTGTAGCAGAAGTAAGTGTTAATTCAGCAATATCTTTATATTCAAAATCAAAAGAACTTAAAGATGCTGGATTTTCCTTGAATAAATTAAGAATTGTTGTTTTAAAACTTTCAACTGATTTTTTTAAAATTGATCTTGAATCAACTGCAATCTTATCATGTAATAATGTACATGGAATCTTTAATGTACCTATTGGTAATTCTGTTTCAGGATCGATGTTTTCATAATTGTAATCAATGAACCAATTACAGTCTAGATCTGCAAGCATATCTAATTTAGCATTGTTTAGAGTAGCAATACCTGGCAATACTACAGATGAACCATCAGTTTGGATTACACCTTTTGCAAAACCATCAATATCATCTAAAAATATTTGCATTGGAATTCTCTCGTCAGTATCATTACCGGATAAATCAATACCAACTAAAGAAACGAATTTCACCTCAGAGTGGGCAAGTAGAATTTCTTTAATCTCTTTTTCAGAATGTGTTTCTTTAGGAATTACATAAATTAATTTTTTCAAAATAATAGTCCTCCTTTAAAATATATATTAAATTACTTAAAAGCCACTAAGGCGACTTGACTAACCTTTTTAAATATTAAATCATATTATTAGTGAAACATTTGACATTTTCACAGAATAATATAACTTATAATAGTAGAGAAATTTTTATTTAAGACATAACTAAATTATTATTGTAAATAAAATGATTTTATTATAAAAATGACGCCTTGTCAATACAAAACATCATGAATTTATAATTAATAACAAAATAATGATACTATTTTGCAAGTTAATATAAAAATAAAATCATTTTTAATGATAAATTTGAAATTTACAGATATTTTTTAATTACAACAGAGTTCATTTTTAAGTAACATTATATCACATATATCTATGGAAATGTAATAAATAAATAATCAAAGCATTTTATTATTAGCATAGCCTTATAGTATTCACAAATATAAAGATGGTTACTCAATAATATAATGTTTAAACTTTATATATATGTACATTTTTTCTCCTACTTATATGTAGAAAATCTAAAAAGAAATTGACAATAAAAATTCATTATAATATAATGAAAGGAAGTTCAAATTGATTTTTGATATATATTGATTATCAATTATGACTAATAAAAGGCGATGATTTGGAAAAGTATTTAAGCGTGTAACTAACAGAGAGTGGGACGTGTTGAGAACCCATAGTGAAGGTTTAAAGAAAATCACCTAGGAGCTGAGAGCTGAAAATATAGTAAGCTTATCCGTATTTCTGCGTTAAAGGATAAAGTATAATTGTACTTGAATTTATATTTATTATAATTGTACTAGAATTTATTATGTAGGTGGTATAGCGAATTTGACTTCGTCCTATTTTAGGGTGGAGTTTTTTTATGTTTAAAAATATTTTAGCAATTAGACAGCATTAGTGAATTTAGCATTAATAAGTAAGGAAGTTCCTTGCATCTAAGTATCTACAATTAATTGGAATAGGGAAAGGAGTTTTATTATGTACAAGAAAAATGATTCTTCAAAAAGCTTTATGGATATGGAAAAAGATACACTTAAGCTTTGGAAAGAAAAAGATATTATTCAAAAAAACTTTGATTTAAATAAGGGAGGAGAATCCTTTACTTTTTATGATGGTCCACCAACAGCTAATGGAAAACCACATATAGGTCATGTTTTAACTAGAGTTATGAAGGATTTAATTCCAAGATACAAGGTAATGAAAGGTTATAATGTTCTTAGAAAAGCAGGTTGGGATACTCATGGATTACCAGTAGAGCTTGAAATAGAAAAGAAACTTGGAATTACTGGGAAACCTGGAATAGAAGCTTATGGAGTTGAAAAGTTTGTAAAGGAATGTAAGGACAGTGTTTTTAGTTATGTTGAAATGTGGAGAGAAATGTCTGAGAGAGTAGGATACTGGATAGATATGGAGAACCCATATGTAACTTATCATAACGATTATATTGAATCAGTTTGGTGGGCATTAAAGCAAATGTGGGATAAAGATCTATTATACAAAGGTCATAAGGTAATGCCTTATTGCCCAAGATGTGGAACATCTTTGTCGTCACATGAAGTAGCTCAAGGATATAAGGACGTAAAAGAAATGTCAGCATACGTAAAATTCAAAGTAAAAGGTGAAAATAAATTTATACTTGTTTGGACTACAACTCCTTGGACTCTTCCAAGTAATGTAGCACTTGCAGTTAATAAAAAATATGATTATGTTGAAGCTGTTCAAGAAGGTGAGACTTTAATACTCTCAAGAGATTTACTTAGTAAACTAGAGGGAGAGTATGAAGTAGTACGTGAATTTAAAGGGGAGGCGCTTTTAGGCCTTGAATATGAGCAAATGTTTGATTTTTATACACCAAAAGAAAAAGCCTTCTATATAGTTCATGGAGATTTTGTAACTCTATCAGATGGTACAGGTATAGTTCATATTGCCCCAGCATATGGTGAAGATGATAACATGCTTGGAAAAAAATATAATTTACCACTTATTAATTTAGTTGATGTAGAAGGGAAATTTGTTGAATGCGTTACTCCATGGAAGGGTATTTTCGTTAAGAATGCTGATGCTAAGATATTAGAATACTTAAAAGAAAATAATGTTTTATATAAAGCAGAGAAATTTGAACATTCATACCCACACTGCTGGAGATGCGATACACCACTCCTATATTATCCAAGAGAAAGCTGGTTTGTAAGAATGTCTTCAATGAGAGACAAACTTATAGAAAATAATAATAAGGTTAACTGGATGCCAGATAACGTGCGAACAGGCAGAATGGGTAAATTCCTTGAAGGTGTTATAGATTGGAGTATTAGTAGAACAAGGTACTGGGGAACTCCACTTCCAATTTGGGAATGTGAATGCGGACATCGTGAAATGATAGGAAGTATAGCAGAACTTAATGAAAAAGGAATAGATGTGCCAGAAGGAATAGAACTTCATAAACCATATATAGATAAGGTACATTTAAAGTGCCCAAAATGTGGTAAATCAATGGATAGGGTAGAAGAAGTTATAGATTGTTGGTTTGACTCAGGGTCAATGCCATTTGCGCAACATCACTATCCTTTTGAAAACAAAGAATTGTTTGAAGCTAACTTCCCAGCGCAATTTATTTCAGAAGCAGTAGATCAAACAAGAGGATGGTTTTATACATTGCTAGCAATATCTACTACAGTTTTTGATACAAATCCATTTGAAAACTGTATAGTACTGGGCCATGTATTAGATAAAAATGGTCTTAAAATGTCTAAACATAAAGGCAATGTGTTGAGTCCATTTACAGTTCTTGAGAATCAAGGAGCAGATGCTTTAAGATGGTATTTTTACACTGCTAGTTCACCATGGTTACCTTCAAGATTTTATGAAGGCGCAGTTATTGAAGCACAAAGAAAGTTTATAGGAACACTTTGGAATGTATATTCATTCTACATTTTATATGCTGATATAGACAATTTTAACCCAACTAAATATGAGAACTTTGAGTCTTCTAATATTATGGACAAATGGATGATGTCAAAACTAAATTCATTAGTTAAGAACATAGATGAGCATTTAACAAACTATAGAATAACTCAAGGAGCCCTTGAACTTGAAGATTTTGTTGATGAACTTTCTAACTGGTATGTAAGACGTAATAGATCAAGATACTGGGTTGAGTCACTTACAGATGATAAGATAGGCGCTTATATGACATTATACAGAGTTATCACAACTTTTGCTAAAATAGCTGCTCCATTTATACCATTTGTAACAGAAGAGTTATATCAAAACCTTGTTGTTGCTTTTGATAGGTCTGCACCAGAAAGTGTTCACTTATGTGCATGGCCTGAGTATAGAGAAGATCAGGTAGATAAAGCTTTAGAAAAAGAAATGGATATGGCTTATAAGACTGTTAAGTTAGGAAGAAGTGCTAGAAACGCTGCTAATATAAAGAATAGACAGCCACTTTCTAAAATGCTCGTTAGTTCCAAATCTCTTCCAGAATATTATGGACACATAGTAAGAGAAGAACTTAATATTAAGGAAGTAGAGCTAGGAGCTGACATTTCTAAATATGTTAAATTCGAAATAAAACCTAATTTACCAGTGCTCGGTAAGCCGTATGGCAGATTGATACCAGGCATTAAAAAAGCAATTGGTGCTATGGACCAAATGGAGCTTGCTCAAACTATAAATAATGGCGGAGTAGTTACTATTGATGTAAACGGAACGGAAATAGAACTCAATAGTGAAAAATTACTTGTCACAATGCAAGGGCTTGAAGGTTATGCATTTGCAGGAGAAGGTGAAATGGGAGTAGTCTTAATCACGAATATTACAGAAGAACTTAAAGAAGAAGGCAATGTACGTGAGATATTAAGTAAGATTCAAAACATGAGAAAAGAAAGTGGGTTTGAAGTTGCTGATAAGATTAAAATTTACGTATCTGGAAATGAAATGCTTCAAAATGTAATAACAAAATTTGAAGAGCAGATCAAACGGGATACTTTAGCTGTAGATATTGTATATAATTTAGCACGAGAATACAATGAAGTTAAAATAAATGGCGAAGATTTGAAATTAGCGGTAGAAAAAATATAAATCATTTGGGAAAATCCTAAGATTAAAAAATACATTAATTGGTAATAATAAAGAGTATGCAGTAGAACTTATCTGCATACTCTATATTTTTAGAGACATACTCTCTATTTTTAGAGAGTATATGTTAATAGACACTTGAAATAAAAAGCTTTTATAAGTATAATGGTATAATAAGAAAATAGTAGGAGTTGAGAGATATGGCTGCTTCAATAAAAGATGTTGCAAGAGAAGCTGGAGTCTCAATTGCCACAGTATCTAGAGTTTTAAATGATATAGATGTGGTAAATGAAGACACTAAGAAAAAGGTAAAAGACGCAATAAAAAAATTATCATATAGGCCGAACATAGTTGCAAGAAGTTTAAAAACACAGAAATCTAGCACGATAGGAATAATTATACCAGATATATCAAATCAGTTTTATCCTGAAATCGTTAGAGGATGTGAGGATGTAGCTAATATTTATAATTATAATATTATGCTTTGTAATGCAGATTTAGATGTGGAAAAAGAAATGGAATCTTTAAGAATACTTAAAGAGAAAATGATAGATGGAGTTATTTACATGAGCAACTCCATAGAAAATAATGTTATAAGTTTGATAAAAGAACTGGAAATGCCAATTGTTCTTGTAGAAACTACAGATGCGGAGGGTATATTCCCTAGCGTTACCATTGATAATGTAATGGCAGCCTCGGATGCAGTTAAATATTTAATAAACAAGGGCAATAAAAAAATTGCATATGTAGGCCCATCTATAGAAAAAGTTAATGCATTATCTCAAAGGTATACAGGTTATTGCAAAGGACTTGAGGAAATGGGAATAACTTTAGATAAAGAACTGGTTTATCTTGGTGGAGTTAAGTCTAGAGATGGATACATAGGAATTAATGCTATATTAGATAAAGGTGCTAAAATGGACGCAGTATTCTGCGCTAGTGATGAGATTGCTATGTGTGTAATAAATGCATTAAGAGATAGATCCATTAGGGTTCCAGAGGATATAGATGTTATGGGGTTTAATGATATTTATTCCGCTTCAGTATTTTATCCTAAATTGACTACAGTAGCACAACCAATGTATGACATGGGGTCTGTAAGTATGAGAATGCTTATAAAATCCATAAATAATTTAGAAGTTACTGAAAAACATTTTGTATTACCTTATAGAATAGTTGAGAGAAATTCCTGTAAATAAATAAAAGTCTTATTAAAACCGATAAGTTTTAATAAGACTTTTTACATTTTTTATTTGTAAATAATATAAAAACAGGTAATTTCATAAATATTTAATTTACAAGTTGGAGGTAACAGAGCTTTGGATATTAATAGTAGAGTAGAAAAAGTATTCTCATATTTATTAAGTATTAAAAATATGAATCAAAAAACTATAAGAAATATTAATGAATATGAAAAAGTATATTGGCAAAAGGAACTCCAAGATATTAGTGGATGCACTTTTAATCTTGATGAAAATAAGGATTATTGGCTAACTATCGATGAGAGAGCAGAGAAATTATATAGTCAGTTTCAAAAGACATATCTACAATTAGAAAAAAACAGTGAAGATTTAGAGATGATTTGGTCAAATGGACTATTAACTTGGCAAATGGAAGAAAAAGAAATAATACATCCTATTTTTACAACCAAGATGGAGATAAAATTTGACGTTAAGGAAAAAAGTTTTAAGCTAAAACCATATAATAATCAAACTAATGTGGAACTAGAATTTTTAAATGAATACGCTCTAGTAAACGTAGATTGTTTACTAAACATTAGGAATAAAGCTAAAGATATGGCTCTGGATGTAAGAAATATAGAAATGGCTTCGAATATTTTTAAGGAAATAGCACTGCTTTTAAAAGCTCATATGGAAGGCTTTTATATTAAAGATCTAAGTTGCGAGACAGATATTACGGTTCGTAGCAACATACAATTTTACAACGCACCTTGCATCATCATTAGAAAGGTGGATACTAGACTTTGGAATATGGAATTAAATGAAGTACTCCAACAAATAAGGAATGGATTTCCAATACCCAAAACTATAGAAGTTTTGGTTTCTGAGGAAGAAGTAGTGCAAGATATTGAGGAACTTAAAGAATGGGCCCAGGTAGGAGAAGATGTATTATTTCCATTGCCTGCAAATGAAGAGCAGATGGAAATAACTAAACAACTTGCGGAAAACTATGGCATCGTTGTACAGGGACCACCTGGTACCGGGAAAAGCCACTCTATAGCTAATTTAGTATGTCATCTTTTGGCACATGGTAAAAGGGTACTAGTGACAAGTCAAACAGATAGGGCGCTCAGAGTTTTGTCTAACAAAATACCAGAAGAGGTTAGGGCATTATGTATCAGTATATTAGGAAATGACACAAAAGCATTAGAAGAATTGGACGAGTCTGTAAGAAAAATAACAGAAAATTTATCCATGGACACTAAAGAATTACGTAAAGAAATAAAACTTTTAAAATATAAACAAAGTAATTGTCTTGAGATGCAGAAATGTTTATATAAAGAGTTAAAATGTATTGAAGTTAGAGAAAATGAGAAGGTAGAGTATGAAGGAAAAGAATATACCTTAATGTTTATGGCTAAGTGGGTTAAAGATAATGAAAAAAATTGTGATTGGCTAGTAGATAAGATCGGTTTTAATAAGGAAAATCCCCTAACCAGTGAAGAATTTAAAAAGCTAGTTACATTATCAAAAATAATTACAAAAGAGCAAATTGAGGAAATAGATAATATAGACAAGTATATTACGATATTGCCTGACAAAGATGATTTATGTAATAAAATATCAGAATTATTAAAATTAGAGCAACAGCAATATGCTTATGAAAATAATATAAAAGACTTAAATAATGTTGATTCTATAGATTATGGAAATAGAAGATTACTAAAACTTGTAGATAATGCTATAGAAAGTCTAGAAGGTTTTGAAAATAACTGGCTAGGTAATGTGTTGACTCATTATTATTCTAGTAACGAGGCCAAAGGCATGTGGCAGCAATTAGTAATTAAAAGTAATGAATATATAAAAAATATAAATAAATTTAAGCAAGAATTAAATAATCATAATTTAGAATTGCCAAGTGGAATTGATATAAACAAATTTAAAGATGACTTTGATATTGTAGCAAAAACAATTAGTGAAAAAGGCAAATTAGGAATCCTATTTAAGGTTCTCCATGGAAATCTTAAATACATATATGATGACTTAAAAGTAGATTATGAGTTTATAAATAACCATAAGCAAGTAATGGTTGTTGACTTATATATAAAGCAACAGTTATTAGAAAGAGAACTTAAAAATATTTGGAATAATACTGTTAAAGAATATGGTGGGAATATTATAGAAGATTCAAATTTAAACTATATAAGCGACGTGGCAAGTGGCACTTCAAGCATTGAAATAATTATAAATTGGGACAGAGACTTCAGAAATAATATAATTAATTTTTTTCCAGATAAAAATTTTACAAGTAATTTTTTGTGGCACGAAAAACAATCATATATTTATCTTAAGAATGGATTAGAGAGCTTAAAGCTTATTAATAAATATAATAAATTAAGAAATGAAATGGACGAAATCAAGAATACCTTCAATAGCGACGGGTGTATACTAAAACTACGTTATGCTATAAATGAAAGAAACATTAAGGGTGTACAAGCTGTATATTTGGAGATAGAAAGTTTAACTAAAATAGCTTATAAGGTGTTAGAATTAACAGAGTTAAAAAAGAAATTAGAAGCAAGTTGTCCCATTTTACTTGGAAACATTATTAATGAAAAAGAAAAAAATAAAAATAATTTAGAAAATTTGGATTGGGAAAATTCATGGAAGTGGAAAAAATGGAATGATCTTTTATTAAAATTAGAAGAGATTGATGTAGAGGCAATAGAAAAAAATATAACACATGAGAAAAATAAAGAAAAAATAATTATAAGAGAACTTGTTTCTAAAAAAAGTTGGTTTAATCAAATTGAGCGAACTACTGAGGTCCAGAAAAGAAGTCTATTTACTTGGATGGAAGCCATAAAGAGGATAGGAAAAGGTACAGGAACTCGGGCAGCAAAGTATAGAAAAATTGCTCAAAAAGAGATGGACAATTGCAAGGATGTAATTCCAGTATGGATTATGCCCATAAACAGGGTTATGGAAAATTTAAAGCTAACAGATAATTTATTCGATGTGGTAATTGTTGATGAGAGCAGTCAAAGTGACATATCAGCTATAACTGTTTTAATGAGGGCTAAGAAGGCAATTATTGTAGGGGATGAAAAGCAAATAAGTCCCGAAGCCATTGGAAAAGATAATAATATTGTAGAAACTTTAATAGATACGTATTTACAGGACATTCCACATGCGTTATGGTTTGATTTAAAAACTAGTTTATACAATACAGCACTAAGAGTATTTCCAGCAAGGATATTGTTAAAGGAACATTTTAGATGCGCTCCTGAGATAATTGGATTTAGTAATGAATTGTGTTATTCTAATGAAATAATACCTTTAAGGAGAATAGATACTAAAGAAAGGGTTGGAGCATCTATAGTAACTTTTAGAGTCATTGACGGATTTAAGGATGAAACTAAGTCTCTAAATATAAAAGAGGCAGAAAGTATTGTAGAGAAGATATTAGAGTGTTGCAGTGACGAGAGGTATAAAGGGATGACTATGGGAGTTATATCACTACTAGGGGACATTCAAGCTGAATTAATACTAAGCATGTTGGTAGATAAGCTTGGCATGGCGGAAATACTTGAAAGAAGGCTTATATGTGGGGATGCCTACTCTTTTCAAGGAGATGAGAGGGATATAATGTTCCTATCTATGGTTATTGCAAGTAATGCTAAATTTTCGACTCTAACTAAAGGGTCGGATATAAGAAGATTTAACGTAGCTGCCAGCCGCGCTAAGAATCAAATGTGGTTATTTCACTCAGTTGATTTAGAGGATCTTAGCAACAAATGTGTTAGATACTCTCTCTTAAAATATTGTCTTGAGCAGAATGAACCTAAGGAAGAAATTGCATCTTCTGAATATTTATTATTAAATGATTTTGAGGAGCACGTAGAAAAGTGTCTAAAAGATTGTGGCTACAAGGTTACGCCAAAGGTTAAAGTAGGAAAATACACCATAGATTTCGTTGTAGAATCGAATTCATCATTACTTGGTAGCGGTATGAATTATAAAAAAATAGCAATTAAATGTATTGGTACCTCAGAAGATGAGATTTATAATTGGCAAAAAAAGTATGATATGCAGATGTGTCTTGAAAGGGTTGGTTGGGAGTTTTATAAAATTCGTGCCAGTGAATTCTATAGAAATCCTAATATAATTATGGAGAGATTAACACAAAAATTAAATAATTTTTAGATATAAATAGAATATATCTTAATCTATAAAAAAAAAACTTTATGAAGGTTATTGTTATGATAATTATTAAAAAACAATCATAATAATATAACAGCAATGTAATTTTTCTAAATAAGAAGGTGAGAGGAATGACTAGCGAAGTGGAATGCACAATATGGATGATATGGAAAAATGACCAAGATGAATCTTTTAAAGTAGGTGAATTAAGTAGACGATCTGGAAAATACTATTTTAATTATGATATTGATGGTGTCAAACGGGCGCAGGAATATGGATTCTCTCCATTGCCGTATTTCCCTAAATTAGATGCAGAATATTTTAGAGAGGAACTGTTTCGAACATTTTCAAAGCGTTTACCAGGACATGGGAAAAAGAGTATGCCCTCTGTATTAAAGGAATATAAACTTAGAAAATATGATGACTTAGAATTATTAAAAAGAAGCGGAGGTAAAATGTCAACAGACAGCATAGAATTTGTTGCTTCCATTGAGGAAGAATATATTATTGTGGAAGAAGAATGAAAACTTCTAAATTAAAAGTGTGTAATATGAAAAATATATTTTTCATATTACACACTTTTTAATTTGGTATAAAAGCAATATTATAAATTATACTCACAACATAGACTTATGTTTCATAAAATGAAATGAGTAATAATTTGGGGTGGTATTTTGTTATACGTACTAATTTTAGCAGGTGGAAAAGGAACAAGACTTTACCCTCTATCTCGTGCACAAAACCCAAAGCAGTTTTTGAATATTATTAATAATAAGAGCTTTTTAAGAAGCACTGTGGATAGAATAAAATGTTTAGTCAGCAATGAAAATATTTATGTAGTTACTAATGAAGAGTATTTTGAGAAAATTTGTGATGAACTTCCAGAAATCAATAAAGCTAATATATATGTAGAGCCTAATAATAAAGAGACTGCCTTATTAACTTTATAGGTCATTTTTAGCGTAAACAAGGCCCCCTATGCGTACATAGGGGGCCTTGTAACAAAAGTAATGTTTTATTGTGCGGCTGTTGCTGCTGCTACAACATCAACTGTTCCTGTTACTTTGCTTGTAGCATCTAGTGGAGTAGCTACAAATGCATCCTTAAGAGCTTGAGTAGCAAAATGTATATTTCCTGTAATTGTTGCATCAACTAAACCAAAGTTTATAGCTGAAACATTAACATCACCTATAAAAGTCCCGTGTTGAATACTAGTACTTGGGCTATTAACTGATAATGATGGAGCTTTTAAAGTAAATCTATTAGTTACAGTATTTACACCATCCTGTTTAGCTTGAGTGTAAAGAGCTATTTTACGTGAAACAACAGGTGGAGTTTTTGTATTTGAAAAATTGCCGTCTACAACTAAATTTTTAGTAGTAGTTATATTATTCAATATAGCAGTAATCCAATTACCACTTGCACTTAATGCCTTTACCAAATCGGTATCAGTTTTTACTATTGAAGCTGTTGTTACAGCATCTACTACTTCTACAGCCTGTGTTCCAGTTACAGAACTTGTAGCTCCAGATAATCCTGTTGCAGTTGTATCTATTTTGAATGTATCTTTAGATCCTTGAGTACCAAAAATTACTTTTCCGTCAATTTTAGTACCCTTAAGTATAGTGAAGTTTGTTGCATTAACGTGAACATCTCCTGTAACATGAACATCTGATAACTTGAAGTTAGTTGTATTAACATAAAGGTCACCTTTGATAGTTCCGTTATTAATACTACAATCTGGGCTATTAACTGTTAATTTTGGTGTTGTTATAGTAAATCTAGCAGTCTCAACATTAACACCAGCTGCATTTTTTTCTCTAGTGTAAAGAACTATTTTACGTTGTGAAACTGGAGGAGTTGCTTTATTTAAGAAAGGCCCATCTATAACAAGCTCAGTTGGACTAACTATATCTTTAGTAGTACCAATAATCCATGTACCAGTTTTGCTTATTGCCTTTGAAAAATCAGCTGAATTATCTACTATTGAAGCAGTTGCTACAACGTCAGGTAATGTTCCTACAGTTGTAGTTCCTGATATAGAACTTGCAGGATCAAGTAACCATGCATCTTTAAGTGCTTGAGTAGCAAAATATAAGTTCCCTACAATTTTAGCAGTTACTAACTTGAAGCCAGGTGCTGTAACATAAACATCACCCTTGAAAGTTCCTTGTGAAATATTAGAATCTTTACTCTTAACAGTTAATGATGGAGCTGTTAGTGTAAATCTAGCTGTTGTAAAGCCATCAGCATCATGGAAGTAAAGACCTAACTTACGTCCTGTTGCAACTGCTACAGGTGGAACAGATTTATCAAGTTTTGTAAGGTCGCCTTCCATAACAAGAGGTTCAGTTACAGCTATATCTTTTGTAATACAAGTAATCCATTTACCAGCTGGGCTTATTGCATTTTTCAAAGCAGCTGAATCAGCTACTAATGAAGCTGTTGCTACTGAATCTACTACTGGTGAAGTTGTTACCACTGTTTGGCTTCCTGTTACAGAACTTCCAGCTTCAACTGAGAATGTTTTTTGTGCTTCTAAATTATCAAAATATACATTTCCTTGAATTTTAGCATTTTTAGATAAAGCGAAACCAACTGCATGAACGTAAACATCACCTACAATTGTATTATCTATTAATTTAAATCCAAGAGAATTAACATTTACTCTACCCTTGAAAATCCCATGTTCCATACTAGCAAGAGGACTCTTAATTGTTATTGATGGAGCTGTTAATGTATATCTTGCAGTTACTACATGAGCAGCATCTTGAGCATAAAGTGCTAATTTACGTTGAACAAGAGGAACACCTGTTACAGCATCTGCTTTGCCATTTAAAAATTTACCTTCTAAAACAAGATCTTTAGTAGAAGTTATATCATTCAAAATAGCAACAATCCATGTACCGCCTGTTGCTGGAGTACTTATTGCTGTTTGTAATTTAGCTGCAGTATTTACTATTGAAGCAGTTGTTACAACATCAGTTGGTGGTGCATCTACAATTTGTGAACCTGATATTGAACTTGTAGCATCCATTTTGAAGGTATCTTTAATTGCTTGAGTTGTGAAATGTATATTACCAACAACTTTAGCGCCTATCAATTGGAAGTTTGGTACTGTTACGTAAATATCACCCTTGAAAGTTCCGTTTGTGATATTAGCATTTGCACTTTTAATAGTTAATTTTGGAGCTGTTAAAGTGTATCTAGCAGTAACAACTTTATTAGCTTGAGAATAAAGAGCTATTTCACGTTTTACAACTCCAGCTTCATTTAAATCGCCATCTAAAACAAGAGCATCAGTAGTAGTTAAATCTTTTACTGTAGCTGCTATCCATTTACCTGATGGGCTAATTGCTGTTTTAAAAGCAGCTATATTATCTACTATTGAAGCTGTTGTTGTAACATCAGTTGGTGGTGTTGTTACTGGTGGAGTAACTACTGGTGGTTTAACTACTGCATTTAATTTTGCATAAGTAGTTGCGCCAACTATTCCATTAGCTGTAAGGTTATGAAGAGCTTGATAGTTCTTAACTGCAGCAACAGTTAGATTGCCAAAGATACCATCTGGAACAAGTTTGTAACCTTTTGTATTAAGTTTAGTTTGTAGAGCTTTAACAGCAGTACCCCTAGAGCCTAATTTAAGTACAGGTGCTATTGCAACTACTGCTTTTACTGGAAATAATTTTGCAAGAGTAGCTGGTCCAGCTATTCCATCAACTGCAAGAGCATGAATAGCTTGAAAGTTTGCAACTGCAACTTTAGTTAAATTTCCATACATACCATCAACAACAAGTTTGTACCCTACTGTATTAAGTTTAGTTTGTACAGATTTAACTTTAACACCGGTAGAACCTAATGCAAATGAAGTTACTTTTGCAACTACAGGTGGAGTTAATTTTAAGAAAGTGGCTGGTCCAGCTATTCCGTCAACTGCAAGACCATGAAGAGCTTGATAGTTTCTAACTGCTTCTACAGTTAAACTTCCAAATATACCATCAGTATGAAGCTTGTACCCTACAGTATTAAGTTTAGTTTGTAAAAGTGTAACAGCACTACCTCTAGAGCCTGATTGGAGTGTACCGCTTAGAGTTGTTGCTGTTGATGAACTTGATGAACTTGATGAACTTGATGAACTAGATGATCCTGAGCTAGATGAGCCTCCTGTACTTGGAGCAGGTGTTGGAGCAGGAGTTGGTGCTGGTGTTGCAACAGTAGCTGCTGAAACAGTATCTACACCCAATGATCCTAAAGTCGAGCTAGTTACTGAAGTTGAAAGTGCAAATATTGCTACTAATGCACAAGTAAATGGCTTTAATATTTTATTCAAGTTAAATCCCCCCTATATTTATGTTAGATAGATAACATTTTCACAAATTAAAACGTTTACTGCCTAAAGTAATAATATAACAAATCTGTTTGTTAATTATCAAACTAGCATATTAAGTTATTATTTGTAAAATGTTTATATTGAAATTATAGCAATAAAGTATATAAAAGTAAATATTCGATTAAGCATAGAAGCTATATTGTTCATATTGTTTATGATTAAATAAATAATATTGTGAAATAAATGTCGAATTGAGAGGTAATTAAAAAAGGAATCATAAAAATACTAGCAAAAGCATTATAATATTTAATAAACATGACTATTATTTTTATAGCATATATTAGAGTGAAGTACTTAGTGGGGGATTTGTGGTGACAAAAATTACTTTAAAAATAAATAGGCATTACGGGAATAATAATTTAAAAACTATAATGGAAAGGTTAGTTTTAATGAAGATTTCAAACCCTAAACCTAGCGAAAAATCGGACAATAAATCATATCTTGAAATAGACATTCACTCAACAGCAATTAATAATGGGGATAGTAAGGTATGAATTCTTTAAGAAAAATATGGAATGTAGCGTTGTATGCAAGAGTTTCAACAGACAAGAAGGAGCAGCAAGAATCAATGCCTGCACAGGTACAAAGTTTAAAAAAATGGTTACTTGAAAAAAGTGAAGCAGATAAAGGGTCTATATATAATCTTATAGAGGTATATGAGGATGCGGGATTTTCGGGCTCTAATTTTGAAAGAAAAAGTTTTATTAAAATGAAGGAAGATATTGAGAAAGGCATAATAAACATGATTGTTACTCGTGATCTTTCAAGATTCTCTAGAAATTATATAACTGCAGGATATTATTTAGAAGAGTATTTTAAAGTAAATGGAGTTCGTTTTATATCCATATTTGATAATGTAGACACCTTAGAGGAAATAAATGATATTATACCATTTAAGAATATACTCAATGAAATGTACATTAAAGACTGTTCAAGAAGATCCAGGGATGGATTAAAGCAAAGAATGATAAGAGGGTCATCAATTGCAAGTAAACCACCTTATGGATATAGATTTGAAGAAGAGTATGAGGGTAATGTAAAAACAATAAGGTTAGTAGCTATAGATGATGAAACAACTGAGACTGTGAAAGAAATATTTAAGTTGTACATTAAAGGATATGGGTTTGGGAAAATAGCAACACATTTAAATTTAAAAGGAATAGAACCACCTTCAGCAAAATTAAATAATTTTGCTTTTTCTAAATTTGGGTTATGGACTAATAATACAATTAAATCAATTTTAAATAACCCCAAATATGGAGGGATTATGGTCCAAGGAAGATGGAAAAAAGTTAGCTATAAAATAAAAAAAGTAAAAAAAACTTTAAAAGATGAATGGATATATGGAGGAGAATTTAAAGGTATAGTATCAAAAAAAACATTTGAAGAAGTGCAAAACCTTATAATTAAGAGGGCTAAAAGTTACAGATACAAAGATCAAAATATATATATTTTCTCATCAGTATTAAAATGTAGTGAATGTGGAGGAAGTATGTCATTTAGAAAAAGTTACAAAGGATATAAATGTACTAACAGTCAAATGGGTGGAGGGAGGTGCACATCACACTCACTTAAGGAGGAAGAATTGAAGAAAATTATAATTACGGATTTATCGAATTGCGCTATAACAAAATTTAATACCTTAGATATTTATAATAAAATAGGTAAGTCTGTTAATAAAAAAGGAAACAAAGATAATAAATTAAAAAACATAGAAAGAGAATTAAGAAAGCTGGATAGACAATTTGAAGGGTTGTATTTAGATAAGTTCAATAAAAAAGTAAGCGAAAGAAATTTTGAAGTCATATCTAGCACTATTGAAACAAAACAACAGGAGTTAATTAGCCAAAAAAATGAAATTCCTTCATATAAGGAGATGGATGAGAATTATAATGATAAGGATAAGTTCTATAAAAGTGAAATTGATAAAGTTTTAAGCTTTCAAAACTTAGATAGAAATATGGTAGAAAATTTGATAGAAAAAATCATTATTTCAGAAGATAAAGAAAGTAAAGAAAAGAGTATTGATATATTTTATAAATTCCATATTTAAGTTCCAAAGGCGATTATTTAATGAAGTAGCATTTGTTTAAGAACCAATGAGGTTAATAAAGGGACTGCTACATGTATTGGTCTATCTGCTGCCAAACTATTAAAACAAGACAAGGAAGCAACTATGATAGTGTTACCTTCTGATCATTATATAGAGAATGAAAAGGAGTTTAAAGAAACTGTGCTGCAAGGGGTTGAAATTGCAAATAAGAAAAGAGGGCTAGTAACCATTGGGGTACAGCCCACAAGACCAGAAACCGGTTATGGTTATATAGAAATGGGGGATAGGGTGTACGGCGATATGCCAACATTCAGAGTAGAACGATTTTTAGAGAAACCTAACACCGAAGTAGCCAAAGATTTGCTTTTAAAAGGAAACTTCCTTTGGAATAGTGGAATGTTTGTATGGAGAGCAGATGTGTACTTGCGTGAAATGGAAAAGTATTTGCCAAAAATGTATAAGCGCTTAATGACTATCTATCAAGCATTAGAAACAGATGAAGAAAGTGATGTAATAAAAGAACAATATAATGAGA
>Ga0209123_1000315_pt1 | contig 68234 bp, 67 predicted proteins | sample BarGraIncu00431A_FD_184500 | JGI IMG/M metagenome (GOLD analysis project Ga0209123, IMG submission 184500) | Arctic peat soil microbial communities from Barrow, Alaska, USA - Barrow Graham LP Incubations 004-31A (SPAdes) (version 2) | ecosystem: Environmental > Terrestrial > Soil > Wetlands >... | reverse complement strand
GTTTTTGGTCAGATTCGGGAAAAGAGTAGTTTTGCACCACAAAATAATTCCGGCCTCATAGTTCAAGGGATAGAATGGAAGTTTCCTAAACTTTAGATTCGCGTTCGAGTCGCGGTGAGGCTACAAAAGCCCCTGATAATCAGGGGCTTTTGCTTTCCCAGTGTCTCATTCAGTGTCTTTCAGACCCAAAGTCGATCTGTTTTTAATTAAAAACCATTTTGAACATTACTCATTATTTAACTGATTATTAATAAGCTTATTAATAATTTTAATGACGGTTTTTAATTAAAAATTCTATGCAATACAGATCTTCTCAGAAGAGTTCCCATTCAAATGGAAATAGTATTCCAGTGATCATGTTTCTGAAGGTACAGCAATAGGTTTTCATTAAATGCAGTATTGTATGGATCGCATGAACAGTGTTGATCCGAGAATTTAATACATACCCGAACATTCCAGCCACTCTGTCTTTGTCTTCCAGATATCACCAACATGACAATTCTGTAAATATTCACCCAAAGTTTGATCATTCGTCAGGTTGTTTTCGTTTAAGTCCCAAGTTTCTTCTATGAGTCTACCCGATATCCATAGCGCATTATTGCGGACAAAAGTCCTGTCTCTCCAGGCATAGAACCTTTCTGCCTTCGATGGATCTGATTTTATGGCAATTTCTCTTTCCGTAAGAAAATCGGCAATTGCTGCTCGTATGATCTGGAGTGTTTCGTGTTTCATATCTAATGGGTTTTCACTTACTAAATACTACAGATTAAATTTTTGTGAGTAGGACGGTGCATGTTCATCCTTTTAGAGGATGATCCATAAATGATTTCGATTGCTGACAGTTTCATATATTTCTATCATCACCATTAATTCACTCCATGTAATGGAAGATTTTTTTATGCGTATTTGGCAGATCTTGGATTCAAATATGAACTTTTGAGGAATAGTTGAAATCTACACGCATGTAAACGATAAAAGTCTGCAATAAATATCGAGTGCATTTGACAGTTCATAAGTATAAAATATTTAAATTTACAAGAATAGAAAACGTCGTTAACCATAAATAGCCACCAATTATCAGGGTGTATTGTACCGAAAATCTGTTCAGATATAAGCGTTGTACACTATTTTGAGAAAGACTGAGCATCAATTAACATTTTACCAATGAAGGAAGAAATAAAAACGTGTTACATTTTCTTAGACACTTCTATTTTTATCAGGGAAAACTTTTTTGCTGGAAACAAATTACAAGCTTTTCTGAAACATGAGGAAGAATCGGAAATAGAATTGCTTACTACAGACATAACAATCAAGGAATGTATGTCCAACTTACATGAGTTTTTAGCAAATTCAAATGCTACTTTCAATCAAGCTTTAAAAGAATTAAATGGTAAAGCAAAGACTTTTAAGAATATAGAATCGTTAAATGTTATTTTCAATCTTCAAAAAACGTTTGACTTCGAAAAAGAAAAATTATTACTCGAAGAAAAATTAACTAAACTCATTTCGAAACATTTTAAAGTAGTAAATATAGATTCGAATAAAACACTTAAGGTAATTGATGATTACTTTAATTTCAAGCCCCCATTTAAAAACGGAAAGAAAAAACATGAATTTCCAGATGCCTTAGTATTAAATTCGCTTGAGACATGGTGCAAAAGAAATCATCGAAAGATTTATGTGGTCGCTGATGATGACGATTTCAATTCATTTGAATCGGATTTACTAATACCGATTAAAGAATATGATAGGCTCCTAGACCAAATAAGTTTTACCTTTAGTGATGAGAATATTTCTAAAAAAATTGATGAAATTATTGATGAAAAACGAGATGAAATAATTTCTCTTATTGAAGTGAGGTTTATCGATAGTTTTCCGACTGATGGACTTGATTATAGTCAAGGGTATGAGTATGAAATTAAGGAGATAAAGGGTGTTAGTTCCTATATCGAATGTCATTCCGTGTTGCAAATATTTGATAATGTAGCTAAAGTCGAATTAACAGTTCCCATAGACTATAAAATAGATGTATCATATGAGGATACAAATTCTGGCTGGTATGATAGAGAAGATGACAGATGGTATGGCGTAGAAAACATAAATAGAACAATTTCAGGTGAATGCACCTTAATTGTTATTGTTGAAATAGATTTTGATTTACCAGGCAAAGAAGCTCTTTGGAATGATTGGAAATTTATTGAGATTTCGAGCGGAATACCTTCAGACATTTCAATTGATGAATAATAACAATGTACAATTGAGTTGATAGCCACAACAGCAATTAAGTCGATTTGGGGCACATTAAACGTCGAATACCACTTAATGCACGGCTTCATCACGAGTTGACCCCTCTATGGTGCCAGAATTCGATGGGTGAATATATTTTATGTAAATCAATTCGATCTTTAATCGGTAACTTCCACAACACAATTTTTGGCAACTGGCGATAAACAGAAAATGGCAACTATGATGCTCAGTTATCAGCATCATGATCGTTTCTCATTAATACTAATCCAATTCGCCAGCAATGTCTCCCGCTAGATATTCATGTAAACCACAATCTTGTCCAGTGCAGTTTCTGTAAAAGCTTTTGTTGCCAAGGAAACCATATCAGATGGCAAATGAGGATTGACATACAATATTGGTTGAGGATCGTTAATATTAAATCATTACTTACTTTTGGCGTTTATTTTCCAACCGAATCCAACTTGATAATAGATAAATAATTCTTACCAAGTATGCTAGGTATTGCATATACAGATCCTTTTCGATCAACATAAGCACAAAGCAACATGCTATCAAGATTGGTCTTCGGCTTATGCATAAAATAATTTATTATATTTGATGCGCATTAGTTTATAGAATGATAAGTAGTTAAAATCAACAACTGTATATATTCGGAACGCTTGCCGCAATAGTAACAAAACAACTTATGACAATGATTAAGCTTGAGATTGTTTATGATATTTTACCTGAGACTGGATCGGTAGCATTTGAAATTCCAGAGATACCCGAACAGAAAAAATGTGAATTAGAAAATGAGCTAAAAACGATTTCAGATTCATTTGGATTACAAACTGAAAATATAGGAGCAGGAGCAGACTGGATTGTTGTAATTGCTTATTTAACTGGTTTGTACTTTCTTGGAGATAAAATAAATAAAAATTTGGAAGCATGGATTACATTGAGCAAGAAATTTGTTTCGTTGTTTAAAAAGACTAATGTGAAATTCATTGACTCAAATGGTGCTAGATTGCTTGCAATTGAGCGAATCTTAAAAAATGAGGAAACTATTGATTCAATTGAAGAAGTATTGTTTAACGAAATAAATTTGCAAGATTTGACGGACTCTTTTACCGATGGAAGAAGTGAGAATGAATTGAGGAGTAAACCTTTTTGTTATTATTCGATGATTTTTAAAGTTAATGACCATTCGTATTACATGATTGGAATCAAGTCAGACGGAGAAATAAAAACAGCAGATAAAATTGAAGACACTCAATATCGATTCTTTAAAAACCATGAATTAGTTAAATAGCCATAGACACAACATTAAGCAGATTTCATTTGCGGAGAATTGTAAATTTGACAATGAGTACATTTAATAAAACAAATAGCGGTTTGAGACGGAGGTGCCTTTAATTGCCTAACGTCAACATTCTAAACTTCAGGGTTCACTTAAAGCCATGATTGAAACAACATTACAATATGACATTACAAACTTTAGCAACTATTGTCGGAATTTTAACAGCAATAGCAAGTGGCATTTACATTTTAATTAAGGATTTAAGAAAAGTACAGCAAAAATACCGACTGAAATTACAAGGTAATTGGACAAATGAGGGTGATATTTCGAGTATTGGAAAAGAAACACATTATTGTAATTTACAATTCAGCACTGATATCGAAGATGGAGAAATTACTGGCGTTATTAGTTGTCGCCACTTAAAGAAAGATTTTGCGGTTAATAACACTTCTATTAACGGTAACCTTAAATTTAGATCTGGTATTGTTAGATTATCCGATGTAAAACGAGGAGAACTTTTAAAATATGGAAAGGCAAGAATTACATTAGATGGAAAACTTTTACGCTGGAAACTTCTTGATGGAAGCACAGATTATTTTCCTATGTCTACTACTTTTTGGCTTAATAATTAAATCGAAAATATTTTTTTAAATCAAGTGACCATATTGCAAGCTACCCGCAAGCTGGATTGTTGTGCTTCATAGGACATAAAATTAGTATGTAGCTTTTCGTAGTCGGTTTGTTGGTTAAAACCCATGCCTACGTGCAGCTGTGGATATTGTGCTTAACCTTAAAAGACAGTTAGTAAAATGGATGAAATAAAGCGAATTTACTTTGAGACCTCTAGTGTAAACTACCTGTCTGACTTAATTTTTAATAATCCAACCTTTGGTTCTTTAGCGACAAAGAAGTTACAAATAGAGAAAGGTAGGAAATGGCAGATTTCAAACGTGACCCTATGGGAGATATTTCTTACGACAGACGAAAATAGACGATACGACTTATTTGACCTATCGAGATGCCTATTTTACGACACTTTAATTTGTAGCCCCGAAGAAATCATTATCAATTATATTGAAAACGATTGTCCCATTGTCGAGAAACAATACGAACTTGACTCGAAAGCATTATTTTCAAATGAATGGACTACTGCCTGTAAAAATCTTGACTATATATTTCAACCTGACAGAGAACAGCTTGAAGAATTTACAAGTCATCTAAGATTTATGGGAGAATACTTTGTGAAAATAAATAAGGGATACACTCTAAAATCATTTAAACAGCTTGATGAAGTTTCGGACAAGATCAGCAGCTCTTTTTTAAAAAGTATTTACGACAGGATTTTGAATCTTTGTGACTATCCTGATGACGAAGAACTTAAATATTACATTGGCTATTCAATGCAGATAGTAATGATAATTCTATGTTATGGAATAGGGTTTGACCAGCCGACAATTGAAAAATTTTGGAACAAGAACAAAAAAACGGAACCACTAGAAAGACTTGAAATAACGGTTGACAAATATTCTGACATATTTTTTCGGGGACCTTTAGCAAATATTACAAAAATGATAATGTTTCAATCAAAAGGCAAAACTGGACGTGGATTATATTATGACTCACTTCAATCTATCTATACTACTTATAGTGACCTTTTTGTAACAAATGACGCCCATTTTTTAAAATATAAAGACGAAAACAAAAATGACCCTAATATGCTAAAAGTAGTTTCTATTAAGGACTTGAACTTTTTTAATGCATGAAAAGAAAACTTACAGACAATCGAATAGCCAGCCCCATCAGTAAACACTGGCAATTAGAAGCTCTTATACCAGTGTAATGCGTCAAAAAGTTGCTTGTAATAACTGTTTAACGTCCGCCAAATATCTGATGATTAAACCTTTTGCTCCATCACATGTAGCCGACGGACATGTGCAGAAAAATAAATCTTACTATCATACATCCTCACACATGAACATTCGCATTGTTATTGGCAGTGTTATTATGGAAGTAGCCATGAGCTGTTCAGCCAACAATTAACAATGAATCTATTTTAAGCCGATCTGAGGCACCTTTACTACGAGTGGAAAACGCACAGAATCGCTACAAGACGATCCTTTTAGGGTGTCAGAATTCGATAGGCATGGATATTTTTATGCAAATAAAATTGTTCTTTTATCGGTAACTTCCACAACATAAATTTTGGCAACCTCAGTGCACAAGAAATACGGCAACCTTAGTGCTTAATTATCGATGTTAAAAGTAAGGCGCACTACGATCGGCGTGTTTGGATTGTGTGATCGAATAATACATGATGCTGCCGATCTAATATAGCGAAATGTGCACTTAACGGATAAAGGCTTACAAAAAAATACAATCTCCATAGGATGATCTATGATGTATAATCATTATTTTTACAATGAGAAATCTGGCATCTGTCAGGCCTAGACCCTCATTTTCGAAGAATAGTCCTGATGCGACATATTGTGTAAGATATTTAACCATAATGCAAAAAGGGTACAAACATGACGAATTAATTTCGTCTTTAAATTTGCTTTGAAAACATTTACTACAATGAATATTGATGAAATTGGTATTATTGATGAAGTCAATATTCCATTTGGTATAAACAAAAATGACTGGATTAGTCAAGCTTGCGGTTTAACTGAGCATAGAAGAACTCTGTTAATGCCAATACTGAATAAAAATACCGATGAAGTTTTTTATCTCATGCCAGAAAATGAAAGTAGATATCCTGCTTTTGTTGCTGTAAGGTGGGGGTTTGCAATACTCTCTGGTGTAGGCAAAAACAGAAAAATTATCAAAACCGAAAAGTTGGACGATTATAAATCTTACGACATACGAGGAAAGAAAAGGTTTTGGCGATAACCTGCACTCACCAGCAAATACCCGCCAGCAGGATTTCGGCGCTTTGTTGACAGGAAAGCGTATATTTGATTCGCAGCTCTTCGTGGGAGGTTTAGTGGTTAAAAAATTCTTGCGTTCGGGTAGCTGCGGAACGTGTGTGTCTTGACTCAACCTGTGAAAGCGGGAAGAATGCTGTACAAAAGATGGAAGCCCTTTATCGGTGATAAAACAAGAAGAGCCGTGTGAAGCGAGAGTTTCAAACACTGTTCTGTGAGAACGTGAAGGCGAAATTCCCCTTGAGGGATTCGATTAGCGGTAATTATATTGGCACACCTTAAATAAATAACACTATGACTAAAAGAAAAATTTATCACGTGACTAAAACCGATGACGGTTGGCAAGGGAAGTTGGAAGGTGGACGAAGAGCCTCTGTCAAGGGAGAAACCAAAGCAGATGTTTTAAAACAGACCATTGAATTGGCAAAAAATAAAGAAAGCTCATCAGTAAAGATTCATAAGACTGATGGAAAAATTCAGGAAGAACGGACTTATCCCAAAAGTACTGACCCATTTCCTCCTGAAGGGTAAAACTGCTTGTGTACAAGAGTTGATTTATTATATGAAATTGTTATGAGCATAGAGTTTTGGAGTAGCTTCAAGATTGCTAATCTGATTCATAAACTTAAAAATCAAAAGACTATAAATATTTTTAAAAGCGTAATTGTAGGAGTGGGTGCTGTTATGTGGAGCCTTAAACAAATATGACTCATTAAATGGATTAAAATTTTACGACTTATCAAGATAAGAGCAAGGGGGTACGAATCCCCCCTCTCCACTCCACTAAATCTATAAATATAAAATGGCAAAAGCATCGAGTAAAAGTAATTTGACAGGAAAATTTAGTAAAGCAGCTTCAACGAATAGCGGTCGAGTTCACGTAGTGCCAAGTAAAGATGGTTGGTCTGTAAAAAAAGAAGGAGCAAAGCGCTCTAGTGTAGTTGCTTCTACAAAAGAAGGAGCTATTAAGGCCGCTAAGAATATTAAGTCGGCTGAAAGAATTGTAGTTCATAAAAAGGATGGAACAATTCAAAGAAACGCTAAAAAGGGAGAATTATGAATGCAAATAATGTATTTATTAATTGCCCCTTTGACAACGATTATTTTGTATTGTTAAAACCGCTATTGTTTTCACTTTGCTATATTGACTTGAATCCTCAAATCTCGGAGACTTCAGACTCTGGAGAGATAAGGCTTCATAAGATCAAAGGCTTAATTGAAAATTCGAGATACTCAATCCATGACCTATCTCGTATGGAACCGTTGCGAGATAATGAACTCCCAAGATTTAACATGCCTTTTGAGTGCGGAATTGATTTTGGAATAAAACTTTCAAATCCTGTTGATTTTGCGGATAAAAGGTTCTTAATCCTTGAAAAAGAACCATACCGATATCAAAAAGTCATTTCGGACATTTCAGGAAATGATATTAAGGCCCATAAGAATGATCCAGAACTAATTATAAAAGTGGTCAGAGATTGGTTTAAACCAACTAACCTAAATATTCCAAGACACAAAGAGATCTGGTTAGCTTACAATGAATTTGAATTTGACTATGAAGAAATTTTAAATTCAGAAGGATACGACCCAAAGGATATTAATTCATTAACATTTAGCGATATAGTTGAGAATATGAAAGCTTGGATAATCGAATATAAGAAAAAAATAACTACCGCTAATAATAAATAAGGTGTCATGTGGCCGATTGATGAGACCCAACTAGAAGCCGTGTTATACGAAAGCCCCCAAAGGCTGGTATTTCAGTATAAGGTGTATTATGGGGATTCAATATTTAAGGTGTATTTCAGGCGCAGCCATATGCATTGGTGAAATTCACCCAATTGGTATTCCATCTGTTGCATTAATAGTTGTGTATTCTGAAAAACATTAAGAGAAGTTCTGCGCACAGCCAGTATCAACAATAAGGCGATTTAAGGTGTTCATTATCGTGAGAGGCATAGTGATAGCATCATTACGAAATGAGCCCTTAAAGTTGCCAGGAATCTCTGAGGTTGGCTATCGTTATGTAAAATTAATTGGTCTTTAATTGGCAACCAACAAAGCTCAACTTTTGGAAAAGACGACGCAAAGATAACGATAACCTTGCTGCTCAGTTATCAGCATCATGATCGTTTCTCATTAATACTAATTCAATTCGCCAGCAATGTCTCCCACTAGGTATGGGATGATACATAGCACCAAAACCTTCAGACATTGATAACCAGAGGAGCTTCGATGGCGACGACACTATTAAGCCACACTTCATGCGGGAAGCTGAACAGATCCGAGATTCATACAGGAACTGCTGGGATCTGAGAATCCGAAATCAACTGAGATCTATGTCGATGTAAGCTCTGAGAGCCTCGAAAAAATAAAATCAGCAATGGGTGACTTAATATTATGAAAAACTATGTAGTTTTACTGAAAATATACCAGATAACTAAGAAATGAAATTCGGAAAAACAATTAAAATATTCCTTATTGACGGCGATCCTAATGGTCGAATGTGCTGTGAACTCTCAAATTGGTCAGGTAAAGCTTATAAAATACCAAGAATAAAAGTCAAGGATTGCGATGACCGTGACGATCTAAAAAGCACTGGCGTTTATTTGCTGTTCGGAAAAGACGAAGAAGGGAAAGACTTAGTTTATATTGGAGAAGCAGAATCAATTTTAAAACGACTAAGCCAACATCTTACTCAAAAAGACTTTTGGAATGAAACAATCATTTTCATTAGCAAAGACGATAATTTAAATAAAGCTCACATTAAGTATTTGGAAAATCGACTTCATGATATTGCTAAATCAGCAAACCGTTACAAAATCGAAAATTATATTACGCCAACCCAATCCTCACTTTCGGAATCTGACCGAGCCGAAATGGAAGAGTTTATTGAGAATATAAAAATGCTTGTAAATACCCTTGGTCATAAAGTTTTTGATGAGAAAAGAGAAATTAAGTCTAAGCAAAAACAAGAAATATTTTCAATTAAATCTGCTCGTGGCGCAGACGGACAAGGAGAACCATCATCGGACGGATTCGTTGTTTTAAAAGGATCAAAGGCTGCTGCCACAATTGTCAACTCAATGACACCAAGTTTTATAACTCTACGTCAGAGGCTGATTGATGAAGGAGTACTCGTTGATAAAGGTGAATACTACGAATTTCCAGAAGATTATATTTTTAACAGCCCATCCATGGCTGCTGTGATGGTCATGGGAAGAAATGCAAATGGACTTACTGAATGGAAACAAAAAGACGGCAAGACACTTAAAGAATTTGAAACGAATGAAAAAACAACGAAGGCATAACAGCAACTACCCGCCAGCAGGGTTTCGGTGCTTTGTTGACAGGAAAGATTATGTAATTCCTGTGCGGTTCATCGGTTATTATCCCTGCATTTGGGTAGCTGCGGAACGTCAGCGGTAAATAAAAAGGAAAACTCATGAAATTTTTTATCACCTTTAAAATTCAGAATCAGGAATTCGATTCAAAATACGCAAAGGAATATCACTTTGGTAAAGAAAGCGACGGCAATCGAAAAGACCTTTGGTCAATTGGCTTTAAACTAAGTGATAACATTTTAGAATATAAAGAAACCAAAGACTTTCCTTTCGAACTTAAACGAAAAGGGAAAGACAATACACTGGAAATATTTCAAATTGCTGACGTGACAATAGTCAAATGCCTGACAGACAAGAATGACAGAATTGAGATCGTTGTTTCAAATAAGCTTATTTCTAAGACTCATGTTGCCTATAATCCGAAATATGACACTACGAGATACTATTTTTACTTAAAGCATGACGTCGAATACTGTATGCTAAGTGACTATATTTATTTAGCTAAAACAGATATACCTGGTCCTGATTTTATGAGTTAAGGCAATATTATGACGACAAACCAGCTTTCGATATCGACATATCACGAATACATTCTTGAAGCAATTTACTCTTTGAGAATTGGACTATCATATAATAAAGAAGCCAAACTAGTTTCAAAAGAAGTCGGGTCTGACAGTTCTAAAATGTTGTCTGAAATCAATTGTCGGTATTCTTTCATAATGATTGCCAATTCATTAGAAGCTGCTGCCAACGCTTTACTTTTGAGCTTAAATCTGGAAAAAGATTGTTACGAGGAATTAGAACGGACTAGTACGTTAATAAAGTTTAAGCACTTCTGTGACTTTATGGGAAAGAGACTTGACGAAGGTAATATGAAATATGCAAGAATAAAAGACATAATTACTTGTCGAAATGAATTTGTTCATCCAAAACCTCAGAAAGCCAATCATATGATAGACAGCACGTCTTCTGAAATTTGTTTTGAAATTAAAAGAACAAAAAGTAGAAACTATCCCACCTACTTCAGCGAAATAAAACCGTTGCATGTTTTAACAGCTCTAGAAGACACTCTAGTATTTCTTTCTTGGGTTTGCTTTGATACGTGCAATCTTGAAATTCAAGACGGTGCATTTAAATTGGGACTGGGTTCTTATGGAAGTACGGCTGACATAGTAATAATAGGAATCGAAAATAATATACAATTTGACAGACGAACTTTTGGACAAAAATGAAAATACTGGCACTACTAGCAAACTGCCCACCATCAAAGTCGGGATTCGGTGCTTTTGTAGACAGGAAAGCGTATATTTGAAGTGCGTGCTTTTCGTAAGAGGTTCAGTGGTTAAAATCTCAGCCCTTGGGTTGCTGCAAAACCTTAGCCTTCATGCATAAGAAACCATTAATAACGTTATCATGGAAAATTATTATGTTTATGTATACATTGACCCAAGAAATTATGAAGAGTTCTATTATGGTAAAGGGAAGTGGAACAGAAAAGAAGATCACCTTAAATCAAGTGATGATAATGAGAAGACTAAAATAATTAAAGAAATACAGAAAGAAGGCTTAGAACCAATAATTAAAGTAATTGCTAGAGGTTTAACGGAGCATGATGCTTTTCTTGTTGAAAAAACATTAATCTGGAAACTAGGAAAATCATTAACAAATATATCAGCTGGTTATTTTGCTGACAAATTTAGACCGCATAATAAATTGCATCTAAATCTTTCAGGATTCGATTACGAAAAGGGAATATACTTTATAAATGTTGGTGAAGGCAAACATCGGTGTTGGGAAGATTGTCTCACTTATGGGTTTATTTCTTCTGGAGGAGCAAAAAAATACAGCGATCCATTTAGAAAATTAGAGATTGGAGATGTTGTTGCTGCTTATCTTAATAAGCATGGATATATTGGTATTGGTCAGGTAATTGAAAAAGCGGTACCAATAAATGAATTTAGGGTCGACCATAAACCATTAAATGATTATCCATTAAAGGAACCCAATATTTTTCAAAATTCTATTGGTGAAAATTCTGAATTTGTAGTAAGGATTAATTGGTTAAAGACAATTGATCGCAACAGACTAAAAGAAAGGAAACAACCAAAACATTTTATTTCAAGGCAGGTTAAAGCATCTTTAGATAATCAGCCTGAAACTATTCGATTTTTAGAAAAAGAATTTGAAATTGATTTGCATGAATTGCTTGTCAATAGCAATTATGCCGATCCAATAATTTCCGCAATTATTAAGCCCATGGAGTTGGAAATATCAAAAAATAACTATATCGGGTGCCTTCTTGGTGGTGCCATTGGAGATGCATTAGGTGCACCAATAGAGTTTCTTTCTTACGAACAAATACAATCAAAATATGGCAAAGCTGGTGTTACCGATTATGTAGAACATGAAAATGGTTATGGAGAGTTCACTGATGACACCCAAATGACTCTATTTACAGCTGAAGGACTACTTAGGGCATTGCATCGTTCAGTTTTAAAAGGGATTGTTGGTGCTCAGACTGTTATAACATTTCATTCTTATTTGAGATGGTTACATACACAGGGAGTAAAGGTCAATTTAGCCAATGTTAATAATGGAGTATATGATATTGAACATGGCTGGCTTTTAAAAAGAAAGGAACTATTCGTAAGACGAGAACCAGGAAACACATGTATTTCTGCACTTCAAAGCGGTATTTCAGGTAGTATTGAATTACCAATCAATGAAAGCAAAGGTTGTGGAACAGTAATGAGAATAGCGCCTGTAGGTTTAGTTTATAAACATGACAGAGAAATTGCTTTTCGAGAAGCCGTTTACATTTCTGCATTAACACACGGACATCCTTCTGGTTATTTAAGTGGTGGTTTCTTAGCTTCAGTTATTGCAGACTTGGCTAATAGAGTTGATATACAATCAGCAATCTTTAATGCAAAGAACATTCTTATTTCTTGGAAAAATCACTCTGAAGTTTTGCGTTTAATTGATTTAGCATTAGAACTCCATGAGAATTATAAAAATAAAGACCTCACTAACAATGAAATAGAAAAAATAGGATCAGGTTGGACAGCTGAAGAAGCCCTTGCTATTTCGCTATTATGTGCATTACATTACCAACATGACTTTGAGAAAGGGGTACTACTTTCAGTCAATCACAGTGGCGATTCTGACAGTACTGGTGCTATAACTGGAAATATTCTTGGGTTGATTCTTGGGACTGATTGCATTCCACCTAAGTGGAAAGAAAAATTATTATACCACGATATTGTTGAGGAAATGGGCTTAGACTTATTTATAGGATGTAAAAGTTCCTCTAGCGACATAGACCATGAATGGTTGGAAAAATATCCTGAATTTTGATTTTAGTAGATGGTCTCGCCTGCAATATGCGGTATTACATAATTTACGTCTAAGTATTAAGGGATATATATGGAATTGATTTCAAAAAATGAAGGAGCGGTATTCTTTGTAGATATACTTGGAATGACTGCCTTGACTAATAATAGAATTGACTTATCTGATAATGACTATAGTCCATGGTTAGACCAATACAATAAAGATTATACAGACCAATTCTTGGCGGCTTCAATATTAGTTGAATTTAGAAAAATACTAATTGAATTGGATAAATCGTTTGTTAATGTGACGATTTCCCAATTATCTGATTGTGCGTTCGTCTGGTCTGAGAATATTACAGATATAGTCCTGTTTGCATCTAACTTTATGACAAAAGCTGTCAGAAGCGGATTATTATGCAGAGCAGGGCTGACATATGGCGAGATTATTGAAACTAATAAAAACCATAAACTTGGAAGATTCATTGTTGGTAAAGCGGTAACTGATGCTGCAAAACTTGAGGGGATTCCTAAAGGTGCGAGGATATTGATAGACCAAGATTTTCCTCATCATTTATGGGAACATGATAAGGACTTTGCAGAACGGACAATACCTTTGTTTGCTCCTTTTATAAATCCATTGGATTACACTACTTATGATGAGTTTAAATGGTATTTATGCCCAGACTTAGATAGAAACGTAAAAAACTTAAGCATATTAGAACCAATTGAAAAAATTGAATTGACAAAACAACGATTAAAAATTGCCAATAATATTCGTTGCTCGCCTAAATTTAATTGGAATTCGAAATCAAAGGAAGGTCTAATACAAGTGAGAGCTTCGATAAGCTTTATTTCTGCTAATAGATTGCTAGATATAATGCACAATTTTGAATGGAATGATGTAGTAGCTAAAAGAGACGAAGCTGTTGTAGACAAATTAAGTCGAAAGATTGATAGTTATCAAGATTTTAAACTGATCAAATGGGCAGATGAACCTGAATGGGAAGAATGAAAAGCCTACCTACAATCGAGTAACCACACCAGTAAATACTGGAAGGGAGAGCCACTCACACCAATATATCAAGAAGGTTCGGGAGTTCTCATATATATTTTCAACGGTTTCCCGATGCATCGGGACGGAACAATTTTCTCTTAATAAGTAAGCATAGCCTCACACCCTCTTTTGCACAGCCATTCTAAGGCAATCGTTGTAACCAGAATCGGACTCTGGGCAACCGCCAAGCCGATCAAATGAGTTCTACTGCAAGAATAGGCATGGTCTTGGATTGTAAGTTCTGGCACACTCGCACGAATATTATATTGATTCTTTCCAACAATAGGTTACTGAAGAGGGTTATGTGGGAGAAATCTATTAATAATTAAGGTGGTTCCGTTCTAAATGTAAAGAGAAGGCCATTCAAATTGAAAACAAGCGACTGTATATTTCGTAATGTTATTTATATTTGTGATTAAACATTAAGATCAGTGTGAAGCGAGAGTTTCACGCACGGTTCCGTGAGAACGTGAGGGTGAAATTCCCTTGCGTGAGTCGACTAACGTTCATTGTAAAAAGACCACCTGACTGCATACGATTACCTTATCTGAATTAATTTATTCCTTAAAATAATGAAATGATTGAACCCTTCTTTAATTTGATTGTACATAAAGACGATGAATTCCCTGATTTATTTGGTTTGTGCGCAGGATTTGAAAATACATTTTGGAGAAAAGACCAACTTGTTGACCATTTATTTAATTACTTGCCTGAATTTGCTTTAACATACAGTGAGTTCCAAGAGCTAAATGGTGAAAATATTGTACCAAGATTAAGACAAGCTGCTGGCAATGTATATCAGACTGACAAATTTAGAAATAGAGGTGATTTTGGTGAATTATTGCTTCATGCAATTATACGAGAAACACATAATACAATACCTGCAATTAGTAAACTTTATTATAAGGACGGCCCAAATGACACTGTAAAAGGTTTTGATGCTGTTCACGTTATTGAAAAGGGAAATCTTTTAGAATTATGGCTAGGTGAGGTCAAATTCTACCAAGATATTAATAGTGCAATAAGAGATGTCATTAGTGAATTAAATGCTCATATTAAAATTCGGTATGTGAAAAATGAGTTTATTGCAATAAGTAATAAAATTGATAGAGCATGGAAACATTCAGAAAAGCTTAAAACATTACTAGATCCGAATACATCGTTAGATGATGTTTTTGATTCAACTTGTATTCCTGTTTTGTTAACCTACGATTCAGTTGTACTGAGCAAACACACCCGCAAGAGTAAAGAATATTTATCCGAAATTGAAACTGAATTTTTAAAATTTCATAAAAAATTCCGAGATGATTTGGGAAATTTCCCATTAACGGTACATTTATTCCTTATTCCTCTTAATACCAAAGACGAATTGATAAAAAAACTTGAAGAAAAACTTAGGATATGGCAACAGATTTAACTCCTAACGAAATTAGAAGCATCCTAAGAAAAGAGTTTGCTCCTGATTTAAATAAGTTTGCACTTATAAAAGCGATTTCCGATTTAGTAACAACAAACAAGACAATCGGTCAAGAATTTATTTTAAGGCTTTTATCTCGTAGACCCGAATTTAATGCATACGATATAGTTATTGATTCACTAGTTCGACAAGTTGGATTATTCCCCTATGTTGAACAGGAAGATTTGTCATTAAAAGATTCAATTGCATATGAAGTACATAGGCCTGAAGGATTAGGTCAAGCAATTGTTTTTCATCATGCTCAAGCTGAAGTTTACTATTCGTTAATGCGTGGTGAAAATATTGTTATTAGTGCCCCTACAAGTTTTGGAAAGAGCTTGATAATTGATGCTATTGTCGCAACAAAAAAACATAATAATATAGCAGTTATTGTTCCTACAATCGCATTAATTGATGAAACAAGAAAACGTCTTTCAAAATTCAAACAAGATTATAAGGTAATTACACATCCTAGTCAAGCTCAGTCAGATCGGAATATATTCATACTAACTCAAGAAAGAGCTATTGACATTATAAAAACAGTCCATATTGATTTCTTTGTGATTGACGAATTTTATAAACTTAGTCCGAATAAATCAGATGAGGATAGGTGTTATATCCTAAATCAGGTCTTTTATTACTTAGTAAAAACAGGGGCTCAATTTTATTTATTAGGGCCAAATATTGAACAAGTTACTACTGATCTTTTAGCAAATGTATCATTCCGTTTTATCAAAACAGATTATAAAACAGTCGTTTCTGAGCGACATAAGATAAAGGTTGCATCTGGTCAAAATGCAATTGACAAACTTATTTCCATAGCATCCTCATTAGATGAACAGACTTTAATCTACTGTCAATCACCTGCAAGTGCAAATAGGGTTGCAAGCGCTTTTATTCAAAGTAAAGAATTCCCTATTGTCAAACAAAATGAAAACATAGTTTCATGGCTGAAAGATAACTATCACTCAGGATGGATCTTACCTAATTGTTTAAGTAAAGGAATTGGCATACATCATGGCAAAATTCCAAGAGCAATTGCTCAAAAATGTATTAAGTTATTCAATGAAGGAAAAATTAACTATCTAATATGTACATCAACAATCATTGAAGGTGTAAACACAAAAGCAAAAAATGTAATTATCTACGATAATAAAATTGCTACTACAAAATTTGATTATTTTACTTTCAATAATATTTGTGGACGTTCGGGAAGAATGTTTTCTCATTTCATCGGGAATATCTATCTATTTCATGAGCCCCCAATGGCAGAATTACCAATGGTTGATTTTCCGATTTTTACTCAAAATGATGATGTTTCTGAGAAGTTGCTGATAAATATTAATGAGGAAGATTTATCAGTAAATTCGAAAAAGAAATTACAAAGATATAAAGATCAAACCCTTTTGTCCAGAGATGTTTTGAGACAAAATTCATTTATTGAATTAGATTCTCAATTAAAACTTGCTGCTTATATTGAAAAGAATTATCGTAGTTTATTCGGTGATTTAAACTGGAATAATACACCAACAAATAATCAGCTTAAAGTTATATGCAATTTAATCTGGGATTATTTTGTGGATTCAAAAAGACGAGTTTATGGTGTAAGTTCTGGAAACCAGTTACATTTTAGAATTAATCAATTTAGAGAAGCTGGTAGTTTGAAAAACTTTATTTCAATTTTTACAAATAATGAAACTAATTTAGATGATATTAATGCAGGTATTGAACTTGCTTTTGATATACAGCGCCATTGGATAAATTTTCAGTTTCCTCGTTATTTAATGGCGTTAAATTCGATTTCAAATTATGTATTAGGCAAGAAAGGTTTATATACTGGTGACTTTTCCCATTATGCAAGTTTAGTTGAATGCTATTTTACAGCTCCTTATGTTGTGCCATTAGATGAATATGGATTACCCATGCAGATTTCATTGAAAATAGGAAGAATATTGAAGTTAGAAGGTAGCATTGATGATTCACTACTTAAATTGCGCAATTTTAATCCTGATAATAAGGGGTTTACAGCAATTGAAAAGGAGTTTATCAATGAATTAAAAGAATACATTTAACTTAAAGAATAAACAACGAAACGCTAATCAATCGACAGAAGATGTAACCACCACAGGAAGAGCAGATTACATGACATTCTCAACCGTACGGTTATCGTATACAACGATTCATTCTGACAATGAGATCTTAATGTTTATTCAAGCCTTAGTAATGTCCGATTTCATAGTTCAATGGCTCGCAGTATATCAGAAGGAATAATAGTAGTTCTGCCCTCAAAAGGGATCGTATAATAAATCTATTTTAAGACGATTTGCGGCATCTTCTTCGTTGAGTGGAGCCATGCAAGCTTCACTATGAGATGATCCTTCTGCGACTGCCAATATCGCAGTAATTGATTGATTTTATTTAGATATTACCAAACATAAGTTTAATAAAGTATTTGATGTAATTACTGTAGTCAGTTCATTTTTTCTGTTTGGAATTTTCGGTTTTTTAAATCTGATGATAGAGTGAAATATTAAAAAGTCAAATTTGACCTTTAATGAGAAATCCTTTCAAAAAATATTAAAAAAAACGAATTTTTAGAACCTACCTTAATTAATATTATTATCTTTGAATTTGAATTGCATTTATAAAAGGTTTAAAAGTACGCTGGTCATCAATTGCTGGTACTTGTTAAAACCCTCTCCAGTTGCTAATCTTGGAGAGGGTTTTTTGTTGCGTATATTTAATAGATGCAATACTTAATTTGAAAAGACCCTAAGGTTAAAACGTTTTTGAATCACTCAATAAGGGCGAGATTAGGGTGAGGGTAGAAAGGTTTTGAATTACTAAAAGACACTAAGGTTACACTAAGGGTACACTAAGGGTAAAACGGTTTTAAACACAGATACCTTATTGAGTTCGTTTTCTGATGACATTTTGTGGTGATTTTGTCGTTACAAACGATTGACAACTTACTACTGTAATCGGTAAATAACAATGCACAGTTTTCGGTAAATAAGAATACACAGAATTTGGTAACAATGGTGTACACTTGTCAGTGTCAGGAGTTTTCTGGCAACCTCGCACTTGGGAAAGTATGTGCTGATATATTGATAGTTACAAGGATCTGGGGATTCAATGGTTCTTGAATTGCTTTAATATTAGTCAGTTAAGAAGATTCGAATATTAAAAATCTTATATTTCCCATAGCGTTGGCTTAAATAAACTCATAATTTGAATTTTAGGTTCTGATATATTGATAGTTACAAGGATGTGGGAATCCCCACATCCTTGAATATATTCATTTATAGGTATTTAGGTAGATATCGGACAATAGATCGCCTATGCCATTAATATCTACTGATCTATTAATTGTCGCATAAATTAATGTTTATGGCTTTTTCGTAACTAATTGATATGCAGTTGACATGAGAACCATTAATATAATTGATCAATCTCTATATAGCAAACACGCACTACTGCGTATTAGCCCAGCAGGAGGGTTTTTACTGATAGTAATGACTCTCTGGCTAATTAGGTTGCCATGATCCATTTGTTTCGGTATCTCGAAGTTTACAGAGTAATTGATAATCAGACTCAAATAAACACGCATAAATGCGTTTCTATGAATCTAATTGATATATAAATGTTTATGAATGTGACTTTTCATACATCCATATCTAACTGATAAATAGCCCATTCATGAATATGCAAAAATGTTCTTTAGCTAACTGCCAGCAACCCATATTCATCTCTGCGCTGACAGCAACTTTCATTTGCTTTACTTTTTCGCCTCTACCATTGATGATCTCGATGGCATCCTTTATCTTCTTTAAAGATAAAGCAACGATTGGTTCATTCTTAATCCTATAAGTAGTCTTACGCTTCTCATTCCCTTTAATAGTGCATTGTGACGACCAGAAAGAGTGTTTAATTACGGAACAATTTGTGAAGTCCATTTCACCCTCTACATACTTTCGCCAGTTGGCATTGAATGAATTTATCACATCTCTATGACTCAGTGGTGGATTACATATTTTTTTATTAACCATTGACATAAATTTCTGAAAGGCTTCCTTTGTAGTATTATCGATTTTTGACATTGACTATGCATTCAGAAAAAAACAAAAGGTTGTTTCAAGGTTCGAGAGGCCCTCTTTTTGTAAAATGCTGGTGAAATGTACAAATCTTTACCCAATTATCTCATTTACTTTACCATGACAAACTAAAAATTTTCGATTATCCAAGTATTTATTATAAATGACCTAATATTTACGCAAAAGATCACAAAAATAAATCAGTCCAATAATGGCCAGTCGTGTTATATGATAATCCTTAACTTTGTGGTCTTTTGGGCAACCAATTAATATTTCAATACAATGGAAAATTTAAGATTAATAAATGAAATGTCCTTGAATAGATTGCTGTCCAAGCATTTCATCGATGGATTTATCATTATCACCGCCGACAAATCATATATAGTTGATCCTCAAATTGCTAAAGTGCGATTTAAAGAGCTTAAAAGAGATGTTGTTAATGCTGGTTATTCCTATGTGCCAGTTTGGGGCGGATATAAAGAAACTAACATAACAACTGGAATAAAGAACGATGCTGCCAGCTTTGAAATGGGTATTTTGGTGCCTAATCAGAAAGTTGGTAATTCAGACAAGTCCTATGATATTGACAGATTAAAAGAACTGGGGATCAAGCTTTCAGGCAAATATGATCAGGAATCTTTTCTCTATAAACCAAAGGGTAATGAAAATAAAGCCTACTGGATTGATCGTAATGGTAAAATTGACTATGAATTTAATAATGTATCAGTTAATGATCTTGCCCAGGAATTTTTCACAAAAATCAAGCATGGCAAAAATTCAGTGAAAGCCGATAGACGTTTCTCGTTTGTGAATGAAATTTATATGAATCATGCACCGTATACTGCACGTGAAGCATATGGCAGGTACGGAGAACAGTTTTATGCTGTCTAGTATATCTTGATAGGAATATTTTAATAGTCACTTGCTTGAAGGAATGTGTTATCTGTAAGTACAACTGCTCACTTTTTCTTAAACTGAGTACTCAAAAAATGGCAACCAAAATGCTAAGCGACCAACATCAAGCATAAAGCTTAATATTACGCTATCCTGATCCCATAATCACGTAAGATTTGCCCTTAAGGGTAATCCGTCAAAGATTTCAATTAAATGACCGCCACACGTATTTCCTTCATTACTGTTTATTTCGCTTCATATGAAGCACGATCCCTACGATCAAGTCCAGCATAGTAACTAACAAATGCTTCCACTCCATTGATGCCTTACAGCAGGCATATGATTACTGGCGAACAACGATATTAATATTGTATTCAATTCTAAGGCGATACCAATGCAACAAGACCATTGAACTTACGCATTCATTACTGCCAAAACATATGATCGGATTAAAAGTCTGAAGCAATAGCTGGATATTTTTTCAATAAAAATGACAGCATTTATGTTTTTTATTGTTTCCTTTGGTATTAATAAACATAAATTTCAATCAGCCAAACCAATCTCAAGCATATGAAAAGCATCTATAAATCGTTAAATGATTGTTTTTCAATGTGCTTATATCATATGCACGTTGCGTCCAAAGCTGAAATACACGCCACTGGTCACTTGTATTGAATTGTTATTGGCACGGCTATAAGACACGAAATCAAATCATTAAGTATTATCCTATGATAAAAAATTACAGACAATTAACTGAAAGTATTCGAGGGAGAATAAATCCCGAAAATTTTGAACTAAGAAAATCTTTTTCAGACGAACTTTCTACAATCTCTTACAGCGAAGTTTTAACATACATAAGGCTTGCTATGAAGGGAGTTGAACCAGAATATACTCAGAAAAGTAGAGAAGCTGGAGAAAGGGTAAAAGAACATCTTAACAATGGACTTTCTAATGTTTCATTTAAGTATCAAGGTTCAGTTATGACTGACACTCACATAAGGGGTTATAGCGACATTGACCTGCTTGCAATCTGCGAAAAATTTTATCAATATGATGCACCTAGAGTAAAAAATTTATTAGACAATCCCGAGGAAAGAGCCAGGTTTTACGCTTCAATTGACATGTTACAAAAAGAAGTAAATGCAACTCGTTATACGGGTAATTCATTAGATGACTTAAGAAATTTACGACTTGAAAGCGAAAGAATTTTATCCGAAAAATATATTAATTGTGATTTAACTAAACCCAAAGCAATAAAAATTAAGAACTTAAGCCTTAATCGAGAGGTGGACATTGTTATTGCAAACTGGTATGATGATATTACTTCAATTATCAATGAAAAAGGCGATTATCGTGGTGTCCAAGTTTATAATAAGTATTCTCATATTCAAGAGAAAGCTGACTTTCCGTTTCTCAGCATCAGAAGAATCAATGATAGAAGTTCAGAAACTAATGGCAGACTAAAAAAGATGATACGTTTTTTGAAAAACAATAAGGCGAACTCAGATCACGATATTTTTTTGAGTAGCTTTGACATCAATGCAATCTGTTACGATATAAAGGTTTCTGAGTACCAAAATTTATCCTTCTATGAATTAGTTCCTGTTATATACAACCATATGAAAAGCATTTGCACCACCCAAACAAGAGCAGACAGTATAATTTCAGTAGATGGTCGGGAATATATTTTCAAATACAATAGCTCCAAACTTGAAAACCTAAAGAAACTTTTGGCAGAAGTTGAAGGGATTTTTATTGACTTAAAATCAGCAATTCAGGTATGATAAAAAAGAAATTATTTATTGGCTCTTCTTCTGAAGAACTACCACTTGCGGAAATAGCAAAATCACTTTTAGAAAATGATTTTGATGTTACAATCTGGAATGAAAAAGTTTGGGACACCGCTGTATTCAAGATAAATCAAAATTTTTTGGCTGACCTACTAAAGGCTTCATTGCAATATGATTTTGGCATTCTACTTGGAACTAATGACGACAAAGTAGTTTTTAGAGGTAAGGATGTTATGCAGCCAAGAGACAATGTCCTCTTTGAATTAGGTTTGTTCACTGGTCGCTTAGGGACATCCAAATGTGCGTTCCTCATTGATAGAGAAATAAAAATACTTTCAGATTTCAACGGATTGTCATTAGCATTTTTCGACAAAGCTGACAAAGCCAGTTTTGAAGGTGCTGTGAATCAAATTAAAGATTTATTCCTATCAAGTGCAGACGATGAGATTAATTTCTTCCCATCTGCTACATTGGCTTCAGTGTATTTTGAAAATTTAATAGTTCCTATTTGTAGGTTCCTTATTGAGAATGGAGGCTTTACTTCAAAGGAAATACATTACAAAAAGTGCAAGGTGAATGTTATTATTCCTGCTAGAATTAACGAGGATGTTAATCTTCAATTTGAAAAATTGAAATCATCAATCGCAACAGAAAGTGTTTCTTTCAAATATGCAGGACGTCCAAGATCTATAAGCATTGATACCCAAATTACAAATGACACCATTGAATTCATTGATTTTCCGACAATTATCGCAGGCATCAATCACTCAATTGCCAATTTGCTTCCAAACGATTTTAATAAATTAAGCCCCGACTATAATTCAATCCTTGAGAGAGAATTGAGACGGTTTATAACAACATTAAAAAAGCTACTTATTAGGCACGGTTTTGACGAAATGGTAATTGTTAAACGTGAGGATGAATTATGAAAACGGAATATAGCCCTTCCCATAATCGAGTGGACTGCACTTAGAGGTAACCATCTAAGGGAGAGTCCATCACGCCACAGTGCGTATGTTCTCGTATACTGCGGTTCTTTTAGATGTGGAGAAATTTCTAGTAATACGTGAGCATAGCCTCTTATTTCAAACCTTTTCCTCAGATTAAACTTACGCCGTTGGACTTAAAGTGCATATTCAACTTAATCACCTTATTAATGCTTCAAGGCGTTACCCTTGCTCATAAGGGACTTTCACCCTCTGGACATTCTTCAAAATTTAATTATTCAAAGAACTTGATTATATTTACCATTCAAGGCGCACACACGGGTTATGCGTTAGTGGGCAGGCAGTGCGAGTACAAACTTTTGAGCAATTAAATAAACTTTGGTGCTGGCAGACAGTTTTCGGTTTCAAAAGCCCACCAACGCAAAGCCCTAAACCGTTAGCGGCAAGATAAATTGGACACTGCTCAAAAAAGAAGACATGCAAGAGAAAGTAGATTTATTGATTTCATTGGTTCAAAATCTTATCGGACACTTAGATCGTTTAGGTGTAAATCAACTATCTCGTCCTCTTTCCAAAGCATGTTTTTGTCTTAAATCACATGATTTAATTGGGCTTAAAATCATCTTGACTTCAATTGAAGAAGAAAACTTTTATAAAGAGATTGAAGATGTGGATTTTCATAAAATAAAAAGCCAGATTCTTGAACTTGCAAAAGAAGTCCAACAAGATTTTGATAAAGATATTATACCTCTCACAGTAGCGGAAGAACTATTCCTTAATCTCAGTTATAACAAGTTTTTCGACATTTGTTCGGAGGTCTACAAGCAAGAATTTTGGGAACAATCACCGCAATATCGACTTAGTAAAATTTATCAAGCCTTTTCGATATACAGCGAAATTTTAGATCATGAACCATTCAAGGGAGTTCTTAGCTGGTTATCAAAATATCGCCCGCCAATGGAGTCAGAAATATCTGGTCCGCTTTTTAAGTTTATTCGTAATGTTTTTGCACATTTCCCATTTTATGACACATGGGATGAAATATGGATAAGTAAAAATTTAGTCAATTGGAGATACCCAAATCAAAGCATCGATAAATTTCTTGAAAAATTCACTGGCAAGTCTGAGGTGCAATATCGATTTAAAGAAAAATCCAAAACTGGTTTTACTTACGTTACAATCAGTTTCCCAAAAACATACGATAACGAGAAAATATTTTTAAAGGACATGATTAAGGAAGAAGAAGGTGTAAAATTTGCTCTTGTCATGATGATTCGAGTATTAAATACGCAAATAGAATCAATTAAAGAGTAACAGCTTTGAGAACCGATAAATCAAAACTAAAAAGCCAGTAGGTAATAAGTAAGTTCGTGTTGTCGAAGCAAGAGACAGAACATAAAGCCGTGTTATCTGAAATTCCGATCCCGATGGGCATTTCAGATATCGATTTACTATTGGATCAATATTCCAGGTGTATTTAAGGTAAGAAGTCAGCGGATTATATTTCGGTAGTTGGTGCCCAAAACCTAAGCCACATTCGATATCATTTATCAATGGTGGAGTATTGCTGAAAGCGTTTATAGAAGTTATGCGTACAAAGACATCTTACCATGAACGATTTTAAGGTGATCTGGGCTCCTCTACGATTAATGGTGCTATGCACGGCTTCATCACGAGAAGAGCCATCAACAGTGCCAGGATTCATTGGCTATGAATGCTGTTATGTTAATCTGAATCGACAGCTGACAGTGCACTGAAATGGCAACCATGGTGCACAGTTATCGGCGTCAGGCATAAAGAATGATATTGCCTGATACTGATTCCAAACGCCAGTATTGTCTCCCTTAGGAATGAAGCTCCAAAGTTTCAGCTGACTTTAGACTTCACGTATATCTATAGTCACCATTTAATTTATTCTGTTGTAATCAATTCTACGGAGATACCAATGCAGCAAAACCACTGAGCTAACTCAAACATTGCCACGGAAGCTTATATTAGATTAAAAGTCGGCTAGATGACCTGGATATTTTTCGATAAAAAGCTTGCAATTATGTAAATTATTGTTTCCTTTGATATTGATAAATATAAATTTCAACCTACGTAAATAACCAGTATCGGATGAAAAGCACTTATAAATCATTAAATAACTGTCTGCCTGGATTTTTATGTCATGTGCAGTTTACGTACAAGGCAGAAATATACGCAACTGGTCACGGGTATTGAATTGTTAGCGATCACCCTAAAAACACTCTGAGCGAAAGCGAAATTGATAATATAAACACTGATTTTTGACTAGATATGGAGGAATTAATATCGCCTAAATATCAAATGAAACTAGTGAATTCAGTTCATGATGCGATTTGGGCTGAATTTAGTTCTTATGAACAAGTTAGGCACTATATAAACAAATGGTATGAAAATAACTATGAACCAAATGGTTTTAATGATAACTTTTGGGAGAATTTTTCAATTGTAGAAAAAGAAAATAAGAAACTTGATTTACATGCGACTCTTCATTCTATGTCAGGCAATACCTTGCTAAAAATCGCAATTGATTTAGGAGTTGATACACCAGATTTTATTCCTTCTATTCCGACATTTAAGAATGAATTAAAATCTGAATATAAAACTGCTTACGACACTTTTACAAAAGCATATAAACAAATTGAAACGGATCCTAGTATAGCCGTAGGTCTAGCTAATTCAGCACTTGAAAGTATAATTAAAGAAATACTGAAAGATGAAAGAATAAGCAGTAAAATAAAGGGTGGAGAAACTCTTTCCAAACTGACTTCAATAATCTTAAAGGAATTCAACATAACAAATGATGATCATCCTATCGAAATTAAAACAATAGGAAGTTCACTATTGGCCATTAATCAATCCATTGAAAAATTGAGAAGTGAAAAAACTAATTTTCATGGGAAGACAAATGATGACTATTTAATTTCAGATGCAATCTATACATACTTTATTGTAAATTCTGTTGCGACAGTTGGAATATTTCTTATTTCATATTACAAGAATAAATTTCCAAAACCAAAACCATTAGTTGAAGAAGGGGATGGACTTCCTTTCTAAAGAAAAACGATAGAGAAATGAGAGTTCAACAAGTGATAAAAAAAGGGCGAACCGCTAATCGAATAGCCCGCCCCACCAGTAAACACTGACAGGGAGTGGCTCTCACACCACTATAGTGCGACAAGAAGTCACTTATAATAATTGTTTAACATCCTCCAAGTTAGGCGTGATTAAACCTTGTGTTCCATCACCAGTAGCCGACGGACACTTCATGTAAAAAAATGTCGTACTATATCAAAATCTCAGCAATGTTCGATTTCTTGGATCATCGGTGACATTTTCAGAAAAGCAGTAAGACTAGTTTTGCGTATAATACCATACTTAACAATATCTTAATTCTAAGAACGATTTAAGTCACCTTTTCTCCGAGTGGAACAATGCACAGCAGTATCATGAGATGATCCGTCAATGGTGCCAAGATTCGATGGACATGGTTATTTTTATGTAAATCAAATTGATCTTTAATCGGTAACTACAAATGCACAGATTTCGGTAAATAAGAATGCACAGGAAATGGCAACAATGATGTACAATTATCGAGTTCAAATTATTCACATTCTTGTCAGCGTGGTCGGATTTTGTATCGTTTTTAAATAGGTGGGTTCATTAACATGTTTGTTGTAACTGACCGCATTAAATACCGTTGGTTGTTAACCCCATCAATCTATACAGATTTAAATAGTCTAATAAAAACGGCAACAGCTTTTCTACTTGGAATAAGCGATCAAACACGTAATCTTTACTACCAAAATTTCAATCCGAAAAAATCAATTCTCATGCTATATCGGATGTATTAAACATACATGAGTGAATGATCCATCAATGCAAATCATTTTGGTGAAACTAAATAAAATCAATAGCGACATGTCAAAGTATTTATATTAAAATACATGAAATGGCATCGATAACAAAATTAATTGAAAATGAAATAACCGCACTTGTAAGTAAGAGGAATTTTAAATTAAAAGAATCTCAGCACTCAAGATCATTATCTCTTTTTCTTCAACTCATTGATGAAGAGGACTCACCAAATAAAAATGAAGTAATATCCTTAATTAAAAACAATGAATGGGAAAAGCCTGATAGCCGTAGGTTTTATGAATCCTTAAAAAAATCAAAGCATGGTGCAATGCTTACTGATTATTCTCCACGAGAATTAAGTATGATGAAACTTTTTAAATTAAAAGGGTATGACATCGGATACGCATTTAAGAAATTTGACAATAAAGGATTTAAAGAAATTGTTGCTGTTTATAATAATTCTGGCGTTGCTGGCATTGGTCAAGCATTATTACAGTCTGCCATTAATAATGGTGGCTGCTATTTAGATCATTTTGATGGTATGCTTTCCAAATTGTACGGTGGAATGAGCTTTATTGAGTATAACAGAGATAAATTTGATCCTCAGTATGATCCTACAAACTCATTTAGAAGTAAATACGGTGAACAAGACGTAATCTACCGAGTCCACAAAAACTGTCATTGACAAATTCTGATTTAATCACCAAAGAATCCCGCTATGAAAATTCGGGCACAAGGGAATTTATTATATCATTTGCATTTATTACTGTTGGCAATACCTTGTTACATTCCATTTGAGTAAAATGGATGCAAGTAATCCTTTCAAAATAGATTGAAACAGAATGGATTAAATGTTCAAATCCTATTATGAAGGTTTAAGATTGCTTACTAAACACCCAGCAGAAAAATAAATACTTATTCAGTTTCAGAAATGGCAAATATGCTTGGTATGAATGATATATCAATATTGAAGTCTAATGGAGAAAAAATTCTGGTTGAGATAATTCTTGCGAGGGTTACAGGTGGATATCATTATCAAAATAAACCTAAATCGGATAGACATTGGTTTGGAAGTAGATTATACAATCAGGATCAGCCACCAAAACAATTGTTCAAGGAAATACACGATTTATTTGTTTTGGAGTTTTACAGATTCAATCTGTTCAAAACATGTTTAAAAACAGCTAAGATAAATCAGCTTTTTTATCGTAATTAAATTCTTATGAATAAATTTGGAAGATCAAAACGTTCTATTATTAATTTGATTTCAATGACTCAAGGTTCTGAAAGTTTAAAAGTCAGAATCGGTATAAGAGATAATTATTCCTAATTTGTACATAAAAACTTATCAAAATGGCAAAAAAAAACACGATTCCAAATTCAACAAAAACAACTCACTTCAGGAAAGCTGATTCAGGAGAATATACAACTAAGGAATATGCACAACAACACCCCAAAACAACAGTAAAAGAAACTGACAAGAAGAAAAAATAGAAACATCTTCACTTTTATGTAGTATCATTGTTTCATAAGTGGTTTAAAACTAGCTAAAACAATGGCTATAGGGGTAAAATTCTCCGTCATAAATACCTTCAGATGCTTTGGGGTTTCGTTCTATTTGGGTTATTCCAACGTATAACCGTCTGATTGATTTACTATTCATAATTACTAACATATTGATCACTTTATTTCCTTCATATGTTGCAAATTAGTATAAAACACTTTTGCATTGGATTCACTTTAAAACGAGAATATTGTGGCAAGTATAAAAAACATTAGGACAAGCATTATTTCGGAAGTTGAGATAGTGACTAATACAATCTTTTTCAAGGATTGGTTGAATAAAGAAAGTGTTCATCCTTCTGCGAACCAATTTATTGCAATAAATAATTCTTTTTTATTCCGTGAACATATCAAAACTGTAAAAAGTAAAAAATTCATCGCATTTGACATTTCAAACACAAAGACATTTGACACAAAGAAAATTTACATTATTGAGGGTATTAATTTCATCTCTCATTTTAAAATATTTTCACTTAGTTCAGAACATATTAAGACGACTCTAAACGATACATTAAAAATTGAATTAAAGGACATTGGTGAAGTTATTTATACTATTGTTGGCGATATTCAGGACATAAATGACATATCTGAACCGTTATCAAATACTCATTTTAAGAAAATAACTTTAAGCCCAACACTTCCATCGGAATTTCAAATTGTAAATGATGAAATAAAAATTAAAGATTATGCTGATCGGGAACAAATATGGACTTTGATTGAAGCTCATTGCTCCGCCAGTTCACTCACAATTGCAGACAATCTTCCAATTTTAATTGATAAGGCAATTACAATTCTTCAAAACAACGCATTTTCAAATCTCACATTACCAAAAAAATTTGATCCGAATAAAAAATACCTATTGGACAAAATCTCGTTGGTAATAGAAGATCATTTGAGTACGTACAAAGCGAATATAACTACCATTGACACTGACCCAAAGGCAATGATAGAGATACTTAGAGTATCATATAACTTTGTTTGCGATGTAAATAAACTTTTAGCGTTGGTAATAAATCTTTGCGACTTGAAACCTATTATTTTATGGTTAACTCTCTCCAAGTATTTCAGCCTTGACAACAAGTTTAAAGACTTACCCTTTGGATTTTCTAAGAAGAAAGCATCACTTAGCGACTACGAAAGTGTGATCAAAAATGCACGAAACAAATCCTTTCATCAACTTTTCCCCTTCAATAAAGCATTACGGTTTGAATTAGAGGCTTTAGAAAAAGTAAGTGTTACAATTTTCTCAACCTATGGCAAGAAAGATGGGAACAAAATGACATATAAAGACCAAGAGCTTTATGACTTACTGAGAGGTTTCACGAGAGTGAATGAACAAATCGTTAGTAAAATGTTCTGGACAAAAAACGAACTTGTAATGCAAGCTGTTCAAGAACTTATAATAGCGACATCTCTTGGGATCAAAGCGACAAGATAAACTGACCCTTTTAAAAGATCTACAACAATAGGAAGGACAAGGGGAAGTTTTCGATTAAAAGGTGAACAAGCTTTAATATTTCAAATCATCTCTTGCGATGAAAAATTCCAACAACGAAAATCAGTAAACCATTAACAAACAAATTAATGGAATCCGAAAAACTTCAATATATTGAAACATTACTGAGAAAAAGAGAAGAGATATTTCTTGGTGGCTCATACAATTTGATTATTCATTGTATATTGAATACCATTAATCTCAATGAATTAATTGATTTCTACCTTCCTTTATCAGATTCCGAATTAAAAAAATCAATTGAATCTAATATTTTTAAACGAGTTAAAATTGTCCAACAACCTGATAAGTTATATGGCAGATTATTCGGACTTCTAAAGAATACATCTTATTTTCCAAGGCAAAGAATTCGCAAGATTTTAGTGAATCTACTTCCTCTACTTGGCAATATATACAGAAAAGATTTTTTTAATATTTTCTACAACTCAAAGTATTATAATGATATTTTGTCAGCATTGTCAATTAGTGGAGAAATATGGGATAATACTCTAAGCAATTTGATTTTAACTGACTATTTGAAGACTAAGAAGGAAATTTATCTAATAACATTTCTTAAATACGGAACAATTGAATATTCTTTGCCATACCTTAAAAATATTTGGTTAATTGAGCCAAGTAATTATTTGAAAATTGACATAATTAGAAGAATAAGCAAAAAGCATTTTGCCAAAATTGATTTTATTCGTCAAGATGAACCTGAAAAATATTTGTTGGCAATGAGCTTAGCTGATGATCATTTTGATGATAAAACGCTGATTGATTGCTTTAATGATATTGCAGAAGATTTAAAACCATTTGGATTATTAAGCCTTAGTCAACTAAACAAATGGGCGTTGATTGAAAAAGAAATAAAAAAATATGTTCGTTGAAAAAAAAATAGTACTGCATGTATATATATAGTGCACACATTAATGCCATCCTGCTTCCATCATTGCCTCTAAACTTGATGAATTTTTTTCCATTTTCAAATATTATTCGTAATTCAATTAATTGTAATCTCTTTTTTCTTGATTCAAGGATTCCAAAAATTTATACATATGATAGTAGCCTTCTACAGCAAGTTCGAGGTGGTTTTTGAAATATTCTGGAAATTCTGATTTTTCCTTCCATAGCGGTTTAAGATATTCAATATCTGCGCAATGCATAACATGCTCATATCTATAGTTTGCTTCATATTGACAATAATGCACCAAGTTTTTGCGATGATTATTTAGTTGTTGATATTCATTATTTTTAAAATTCAGTAACCATCGAAAATTTTCATTTTCAACTCCTAAAGAATTTATTCCATCTATTATTCGAGAAAAATCAACTTGATGTATTTTTAATAATTTAGGATAAAAAGAAGCAAGTCTATCTCCAATTCTATCCCAATAGTTGTAACATTTTTCAAAACAACAAGTTACAAATATCGAGTATCTATGATCATATAAATTTTGATGATATAACGACAAGACTTTCCCGTTCCCAAATTCTGTAAATTCTTCAAATGGATTATTTATAAGATTCTGATGTAAAAACAATTGCGATGTAAAGTACATTAAATCATTACAGCAATTGATTAAATCCCATTGATTGATAAAATGATTAAACTTTTTTTCTTGGTAATTAGGATTTTGTGGACAGGTTAATATGTTGATATCCTTATATGTAAAGTTATTAGATTCTAATGAAGACAATGATTCTGATCTATAGATATCAGATATGGCGTTATTATAATCATAAATTATCTTCTTAATCATCGTATTGATTTATTATACTGTTTTTAAATACGTTATCTCACTCGCCTTGCATAACCTTTTTTCCTGATAATATTCAGCGATATCGTACCAGCCATTTGTTTTCTGGAAAATATCCAATCCTCTACCAAGAACGATCTTCCATCCATTATCCAGGACAAGGGACCGATCATGCACATTTTCGATGAACTCATATGAAAATAGGATACCCAACGATTCGAGTGAATCCGAAATTTCTTTTAACGCTTCCTTCGAGTTATCAATGTATTCTTCGTTATTGTAGGTAATCAAATGAAGTTTAACCTCTTCCAATTCTTCTTTTTTTGTTGATACAAGTTTTGCAAACTCCATGAAGTTCCGTAATTGGTAGGGCAACCGTATGTATGGATCTGTCAGCGTGATCTCTTTTGCACCATTTAAATAAGCACCAAAGAGTAGATCAAAGGATATTCCTGACTGATTGTCCCGAATAATCTTCTGACCCTCTGCCAATATCACTCCTTTTTTAGGCTCCTCCTTTTTCTCCGCTACAGTCTTGTCTTCAACAAGTGGTTCTTCATCTGCTAATCCCAGTTGTTCTTTGTATTCAATGTATTCGAGTGTGTGAACAAAGGATCTCTTACCGCTTTTTTTAGTGACATATGAGAAATCGACTTTTTCGAATGTCTCATCCATTTTACGAAGTTGATCTTTTACCCTCTTCCTGTTCTCAATGGCAAATTCAAGCATTAAACGAGCATCTTCTTCGCCAAATTCACCATCGGGAAATATCACCTTGGCTAAACCTGAGAAAGTCTTGGCGATGGACGTTTTATCACGGGTGGTAATGCTATCAGAGAGTTCGAAATATTTGCTGAAATCATTCATCCTGTCCTCTTTGCGAAGTTCCTTCAGTGTTTCAGCCAGATAATCAACAATAAACCCATAATTGTTTGTGAACATGTCGTTACGGAGTTTTTGAACCTCCCAGCCAGCCAGATAACAATGCAGACGATCTAAAAATGCGGTATCGTAATAATCCTTTGGCAATGCTTCGAACAGATTGCTGTGCTTCATCATATATGGGACTGAATGCTCTGTATTTCCAACAAAGACCATTGAAGCTGCTGCACCATAAATTTCAGTACCACGACTGAAGGTTTTATTTGCCATATAGTTTTTCATGATGTCCACCAATCCTTGATCAACTTTTTTGCTTTTACCTGCAAATTCATCATATGCGACTACATCCCAATAACCAACAAGTCCGATATCTCCAGAACTATTATTCACAAACAACTTGGCTTTACTCACCTCTCCTCCAGAAATCAATATTCCATGAGGTGACATCTCCGAATAAATATGGCTTTTGCCTGTTCCTTTTGGTCCGAGTTCTATCAGGTTGTAATTATTCTCACAAAACGGTATTAATCGAGCCAATTGAATGAGTTTTGAACGGAACGTGAATTCCTCTGGATTCAATCCAATTGACTGCATCAATAAATCAATCCATTCGTCTCTGGTGAAGTTCTTTCTGAGTTCTTTAAATTCATCTAAGTCAACATTCGAAATCTGAATGGGTTTTAAATTTTCAATGATCCATGGCGAAACATCCCGTTCTTCGGATGGTTGATAACCCATTGTGATTAAGCACCAAACACCACCTGAAAGTAGTCGCTTATTCTGTTTGACGATATCCTCATTGATCACCACTTTGGATAATCCAAGATTGGCGAAGGAAGTTTCGTATAAATCTTTGCGGTCATTAAGCCTGACAGATACCTTATCAATGATCCGATGTGATTTGGTGTCACGAATATTGGCTTTAATCAATTGTGCTTCATCACGATGAACAAAATGCTTGGAGATAATACTTTTAACGGTTTCAACACCCTGATCGATGGTTGGTTCATCATCCGTAGCACAATACTGACCAAGCAGATACTCCAAAACGTATGTTGGAACGATAGCGTTGCCCTTGACCAATTTGGTTAGGTCTTTTCTTACAACTTTTCCTGCGAAATACAGATTTATTTTTTTATCCAATTCATTCATAACTACATGTCATCAAAATCGTTTGTAAATGAGATGTTCAGCGTGTAATAATACTCTTTGTACTGTTTCCACTTGCTTGTTCCTTCCACTGGTTCTTCCAGAACAAGTTTCACTCTTTGATTTTTAAACTTGCCACTGGCTTTTGAACTTAATTGGAAGCGATGCTTTACTTCCCTCATTCGTTCTGTGCCTTCCGTAATATCAAACTTGTAAGTAAACTGGTCACTCAGTAATTCTCCATTTTCAGCATATATCGCACACCTGATTTGCCTGGAAAGGATCTTGTCGCTGACTAATTCGGTTTGCAGGAATGAAACAGCCAAAATATTGGTGGTAATTCTATCGGTTGATTTTATAATATCCACATTAACCTGCTTGGTTGTATCCTGTCGTGTTTTAGTGACTTTTAACAGAGGTATTACTATTTCCTGTAATGATGCCCCACCATGAACATATCGAGATCCTGCTCCTTTAATACGTATCCTGTTGATGGATTTAGGTATCAATACTTCTGCATCACCCGAAAGATTAAGTTGCTCCGAATTGAAATGTTTAGTACTGGCATCTCCCTTCAGGTTTTTGCCAATAACATATCTTCTTGATTCTTTCCAGATGTCACCCGTTACAGAACCAATGGAGAAATCACTCTCCGAAAGTTCGTTGTTTTGGTATATAAAGCCATGGTCAGCGGTGATAATCATGTTCGTGCCATTCATAGCCGCAATCTTCTTAATGATGTCCATCAAAAACTCAAGCTCACGATCAACTGCTTCGAAAACCTTATCCTCCGATGTTTTATCATCCCCAACTTTATCAATCTGGTTATGATAGATATAAATCAAATCATATTGCTTAACGAATTCCCTACCATCGGTTGAGGTATTCATCTTTACAAATTCTTCGGCATTAATTGCAGTAGCTCTTACTCCAGAAAATTGTTCCAGAATCTTACCCCTGCTCTGCATACCTTGAGTGGAAAAACCATCGACCAGGATACTTTCTGAATCTGGTTGAATAGACATAATTTTATTAGGAAGCAGAGCAGCCATTCCTAACTGGGTATATGATGGCAAGGTTGATACCATGTAATCAAGAACTCCCTCGAAACGCTTCTCAGTTTGGATCTTTTGCAGATATTCCCAACCACATTCGTACCGCAATCCATCTGATATAATAACAAACAAACGTTGCCCTTTGGAGACAATTGGTTTCACATGATCATTGAAGAACTTGTGTTGCGCATTTCTTGTCGGACTATACCATTTGTTTGCGGCATCAACTACTTGTTGCCATTCGTTTCCGTAACTCAATAGCCAGTCGTTGCAATATACCTTTTCAACCTTATCTGTCAGTGGCTGCAAGACTTTATTTTGTTTGGCTTGCCGATAATGAAATATATATTTTCGATAGAAGTAATCTATTTTAAAAAGGTGTTGTACGTAATTGTTGACTCCATCGGCATACGATTCAATTTTAGCTTTTTCGAATTTCCGAATCATGCTGATCATTTGCATTCCGTTTGCCAGACAGGAATAGAAATTCTCAAATTCGTTGTGCCAGTATTTGTTTTCCCGTTTCTTGATCAGTTGGTTCAACTTCTCGTTCGAAATGGTTTCTTCACAAATCATTTTGACAAGGTCGGATATGATCTTCTTGTCAATCAAATCGAACAGATCGTCCTGAATAATCTCCTCCAGATCAACCTCATTCAGAATAGATTCAATCTTCAGATCATTAGCAATTTTTTGTGAAAGTTCCCGATAAGCTGCCTGATAAGATATCGTGTCCTTCCAAATCGAAATAAGAATTTTGGACTCCTTGGAAATAGATGTTTTCTTTAACAACGAAAAATTGCTTGAAAATACTTCGATCAGAAAATCATATATCGAAGGTGATTCGCTATTGTAACAGAATTTTCGGGTAATCTCTTTCCAATAAAAATTCTTAAGGTTATACCGTTCCAGCTCCTTGTCATATCTTTCGTTACCATCATTATTCGCTGAAGCGTGTGCCTGAAGGAAAGAAATAAGGGTTGCATTTTCGGTATTAAACAGAACTGCCAACATCTTATATCGGATCGCTTGGTGTTCATCATCTTTCCCAAGCATCTCTTTTAAACTTGACCTGCGATCCTTGTTCTTAAAGAATTCAATATGCTCTGTAATTAGTTCGGTAAAATTGTAATCCAGTTCAAGTTCCTGTGCAAACAATGCTTCCTGATTGGTCTGGAATACGTAGTGGACCAATTCCATATCGAGCAACCAGTTTTCTGCATTTTCAGGTTTCTTGAATGGGAAATAAAGCAGAAACTGACTACATGGCTTTTCCTTATTGGTTAAGTATTTTATATAGAATTGGTTATTCTCAACAATTCTCTTTTCAACACCTGGCAATACTAATTCATTAAACTGATCCAGCAATTCCTTTTTTTCATCGTACCAAAAAATGATACGGTGCTTGGTAAACAACTTTGATAATGCTTCTTCTATTTTATTCATTTCCAGAACTAAATATGCTTGTTTGTTGGGGAATTTGATTTTTTAAATGAAAATAATTCTCCCTTCCTTTCTTCGATTTACTTAAATTTGGATGTTCACTTAATAACTTGTTTATTCTATTTGAGGCTTTTTTGTCCAACGTCAATAGTTCAATAATATCATGAACAGTAATTCCCTTACCAATGCTGGAATTTAATTTGCTTATTACTTTTTCAATAATCTCCTTATCTGAGAAGTTGCTTTTGGGTGGAGAATCATACGTAGAGTTTGGTTCACTTGTATTAGAAATTGGCATTCCGTCTGTTGTAACTACTTTACCCAAATCGTCAACAGGTAACGCTCCCTTGCTTATTAATAGGTTATTAGCGTTTTTTTCATTTGCAGATGCCATCCTTACAAACACTTTTCGCCCACGTTTAATTCCATTCATTACGCCTTCCCATGTACCTCCAGTTTCTCCAGCCTCTGCTGCATAAATTTCTACCGCCAGACCATAAATGATTTTATTTCTGTCCATGGCTAACCCTACAGACCAAGGAGCTTTTGGATGGTAAGTACTTATAAATAGAACATCACCTCTAATCGTTTCTGGATAGTAAGTTTTGGCTTTATATGTTTCTATTCCCTGTGGTAAAACAATAATGCTTTGACCTTTGTATTTAATTGCAGAATCCAATGCTTGCTTATCTATCCCTTTAGCAAATCCACTAACGATCACAGATTTTCCCATCACAGCATTTTTTGCAATTCTATCTGTGAATTCTATAGATATATTGGAACAATTTCTTGACCCTACAATAGCAATGCTCTTCTTATTAAGCAAATCAGCATTACCTTTAGTGTAAATCACGATAGGCGCATCTTTTTTCAAATTTTCTTTTAAAATCTTCGGATATGCATATTTTTCCATTATATGAACAATATCAACTCCTTGAGCAATAAGTTTTTCAGCTAAAAATGAATAGTTTGGTATTTCAAATACAGCATCTTGAATTCCTTGCCATTCCTTATCAGTAAACTCAAATCCAAGTTTATCTCCTGATTTTACACTCAAGAGAGTATTTTCAATGGTCTGTTTACCATGAACTACTTCAATAAGGTAATCCATTTTTCGCCTATTTGAAAAGTTTTTTGCATGTGCAAATGCCATCCAATATGGAATATTGTTTTCAATCATTTTATCGTCCTCCTACCGTTTTTGCGATTACAAGTGGAGCAACTAACTTTGCTCCATTAAGTTTAAGTGTTTCTGCAATTTCCTTAATTGTTGAACCACTGTCAAATATATCATCAATCAACAGAATTTTCATTCCCTTTACATCCTCATTTATCAAAAATGCATTCTTCAGGTTATCCTTTTTCCCAAAAGCTGATTCAAATACTTTTTGGGGTTCAGTTATTCTGGTCTTAACAAGTCCATGTGATATTTTAAATTGCAGGGTGCGGGCAATTTTCTCTGCAAAGTTTTTAACGAGCCCTCCAGATATTGTTGGCGGGACATATAAAACCAAATCAAACACCGTTGATTTAAAATGCTTCCTGAATGCCTTTAGCGTGAGTCTCACTAAATAATCTGGGAAATCACCGCCATTTTCATATTTACTTTGATGCAACATAGTACCCACAATGGTAACACCATAATAAGAAGCCGCAACCCCATCAATAAGTATGCTTGTTTTATTTTCAACTTCAAGAACAGGAAAATAACTTTCTCTGAACTCATTTATTCTTTTTAGTTCTTCATCTGTTGCAGTACTAACGTATCTTTTGTTTAAATCAATATCGCATTTCCCACAAGGTTTACTTGCTAGATCTCCTAAATAATTGCGTAAGTAATTCATTCGGCAGGTCGTTACATCCAAATATCCTTTCATATGCTCAAAATCAGACATTTTCGCTATTCGTAAATTTTCAAATTCTTGAATGTTAAGAGATGGAGCATTGTATTTTAATTCATAAGATGGACTTGAGCAGTTGGTGGTTTTTAAAACAATTCCTTGGTCGATTAGGTCTGAAAGTATAACTGCAACGGCAGTTTGCTTTAAATTTATCTTTTTAATAATTGCATTTCTTCCCAATGGTCTTTGTCGCAATATCTCAATAAGAGTCTGGTACTTTTTTGTTGTTGGTTTATTATTATTAATGAAAGATAAAGGTAATTCATCGTCTTCAGGTGAATAAAATAGTGCAACTTTTGTATCTATTCCGTCTCTGCCTGCACGACCAATTTCTTGATAATAATGTAAAGGCGAAGTTGGAATTTGAGTATGAATCAAAAAACGGATGTTAGGTTTGTCCATTCCCATTCCAAGCGCATTTGTTGACACGACACATTTATAATCATCATTCATAAGTGCAATTTCAATTCTTTTTCTTGTTACATCGTCTAATCCAGCATTATAATTTGTTGCCTTTATGTTGTTGAATTCTAACCACTTGGAGTACATCTCTGTTTCCGATTGAGTACCGCAGTAAATTATGCCTGTACCCCTCTCGCTTTTAACCATCCTTAATACTCCAGACATTTTGTCTTCCATATTTTTACAGGATACAACATTGAGTGAAAAATTTTCTCTACTAAGATCGCCTCTCAATACGGTTAATTTTGAATTGTCGAATTGAGTTTCAATATCATGCTGAACCCGCAAGGTTGCAGTTGCTGTACACGCCAAAACTGGGAAATCATTCTGTAGCTGCTTCACGACATTGACAATTCTTCGATAGGATGGACGAAAATCGTGCCCCCATGTTGATATGCAGTGAGCTTCATCGACGACCACCATCCCCAGACGCATCCTTTGTACAACCTTTTGCCACTCTTCATCTTCCTGTCTTTCTGGTGCAATATACAGTAATTTGTACTTACCCATTTGTGCATTTCGCAGAATCTCATCTTTTTCGACTGGCGTGAGTGTTGAGTTGATATATGCAGCTGGGATATTTAGTTCCTTCAGCCTATTTACCTGTTCACGCATTAAGGCAATCAGGGGTGAAAATATAATTGTAGTGCCTTCAAGTATACTACCCACAAACTGAAATACCAATGATTTACCGAAACCTGTCCGCTGTATCATTAAAATGCGTTCACCTTTTAGTAATTTACTTATGGCTACCCATTGTTCTTCATAAAAGCAAGGTAATTTAAATTTTGAACGAAGTATTTGTTCAGCTTCAAATCTTGTCATGTTTTACTTTATTTGTGTTGCATCTATCCAATCAAATTCTCTTACTTTATTCTTGGTTACTTTGTCGTTTAAGCCAGCCACTTCTTTTACCGCTTTGCCAAATTTGTTGTAATTGACGAGTACCCCATCGTCCAAATTAATTGGAATCCGATCTGTGGCTAATGGGAAAAGAATATCACGTTCATAATCATGCAATTCAATGAGCATCTTTTCGATACTATCGCTCTCTTTAATGGCTTTTACTTTTTCTGCTGGAGAACCATTTACCTGAAGATGCTGAAGATGTTCGTTACGGGTCTTTAGTTTGCCGATAAACTCTTTCAGGTAGTTGTTCAGGATATTACTTACCATATCGGGTGTGTAGCGATGCAAATAGATCAACACATTAAATGAACCTTTTGATGATGAAAACATCCAATAAATCGGACGTTTTTTATACCGCTTGATATGATCAGCGTAAAAGTCTTTGGTAAAGTATTTTCGGATGTCTTTTCCAAGCTGTTCTTCAACGAATGCAAGGTTTTTACTAAAGTTCTTTTCACCAAAAGTGACCTTCAGGAACTCATAAAACCGACCTGTAACATCATCCTCAAACCATTCATTATCCAAAACAGGAATAATATTGTCTTCGTCTGGCAGGAACCTACATTCATTAGTAGTTTTATCAATTTTGTTCAGGTAATCCTGAAGGGTCTCTCCTTCATTGGCTAAAACAAGTCCCTCTTTATCCAAGCTATAACGACCAAACATACATCCTACAGAATAACTCATAAATTGAGCAAAAACTTCAGTGGCCTTAAATACTAATAGACCATTATTGATTAGCGTTTCTTCTTTTAAAATAGTAATATCCTCTAACGGAACATATGGTGTCAGTTCATTTTGTAAACCATAGATTTCAATAAATTGCCTATTCAGTTCTTCTTCATTTCTATGTAATTGATTGAATTTATTTCTCCAATATTGTTGATATAAATCATAGGTCTCTTCTAGGTCTTGAACTTTTATACGGATGAGTTCGTGTTTCTTGAAGTCAAACGACATTTCATTTGAATCCCAATTTTGAATTGATATATCAAAACAACTATCAACATATTGTTTGTGATTGTTTTCTTTCGGTATTTTGGGAATCGGTATTTTTGAAATATCCCCAATATTAAAAGTTAAAGTTGGTGCTATAAGCTTTAATATTTCTTTTGTGACCTTTGTATTTAACAATGCCAATATAGATTCATCTTCAGAAATAATTAAGGGACCTCTACCGCTAAAAATGACACCATTTCGCTGAAACCTAAATGCAGGATCACCTGAAGAAACATCTGAATATGTAATACCTTTTTTGAAAAAGTATTCAGTATTAAAAATTCTTCGTGACCAATGAGTGGTTTTTGGGTCATTAGAATTATTTACAACAAATTTCTTAATTTCCTCACCATCATTTTTCCAATTTACAACATAAAAATAATTTCCATACCATTTTTGAAATTTCCCTCCTTTACCATAAGGAAACCATTTTTTATTACTTTTAATACCATCTTGATGACTTATGCATTCATAATAAGATTTAGAATCTTCAACTTCATGCCATAACCTAATAAATCTATCGTTATTACATGTTGACATTCCTGACTTTGTTTCAAAAAGATCCCCTAAATTATTAGCTTCGAAAGTATTCATAAAAGATTTAGCCAACCAATAGCCAATCGGACTTCCTGGAACATTTTTAAAGTCTTTTTGATTTGCCGAAAAAAGCCACCCACAATTTGGATTTTGAATGGCTTCAAGGGTTTTGGGTGCTTGGTTTTGTGAACCTTTAAAATCACTTAAGCGGATGTAACTTCCTTTAGCATCTTTAATTATTTTTTTTCTTAAGGTAAACGTACAGATTGGTACTGTAGCTCCATCAAAACCTGAGTATTCAAGTTGTATTAGATTGTTTATAAAGTGCTTATCAATAAGTGATTCCCTAAGTTTTTCATAACTGGAAATAAACATCCATACAAATGGAGACATATAACCAGTTAAGCCATCTTCATTACATAGGTCCAAACATCTTATTATAAATGAGGCAAATAGGTCTGATTTGGTTTCTGGATAATTTTTTTCCACATATTGTTTCAACGACCCTTCCATGCGATCAGAACCAATATAAGGTGGATTTGTAACCACTAAATCATATCGTTGCCCCAGAATAGAGTAGAGTCTTTTTAATTCTTTTTGCTTTTCTCCAAATAAGGAATTATCATCAATAACTATTTTATCTGCCTCATTTGGATCAACCTTTATTAAAGAACCAATTGCACCAGCATTTTTGAATTTATTATCAAACTCAAAGTCATGGTAGAATGCAATGTTTGGTTCAATGTTCTTTCTCAGAAATCGTCTGTAAAATTGTCTACCCTTCATCATTAATATGAAGGATGATAACTGAGCAGATCGTTCGTCAATATCGGTGCCAAATAGGTTGTTCTTAATAATTAGCTCTGGTATTTCAGATTCATTGTATCCTTGCTCTTTGTAAATCAAATAGAATACGTCAAATGCATACGAAAGAATATGTGCTGATCCGACACATGGATCAAAAAACTTGATTTCCTCAAGTTTTTTCTTCGGTCTCAATGGTAATTGATTTAAATATGCTGGTTTAATATAGAATTCAAGTTGCTTTGCAATGGAAGAAGTAGGGTAAAGTTCTGTAAGAATTTGACCAAGGGTATTGTCTACCATATATTTAACAATCCACTTTGGTGTAAAAAGCTGTGATGCAGGAGCTAATTCATTTTTTGTGTAGGCCTTTTTTGATTTGATAAGTCTTTCATTTTCCTCTGAAATATAAAACTGGTACAGCCATCCAATAATCTCAACATTTGTGCAATCCTCAGTAGGCATTCCTTCACGGATATCGGTTACAATTGAGAAATCACTGGTTAGATCATCGGGCATCAAAAGCTCTGTGTAGTCGCTAATTTTTTCGAACAGGAATGGGAAAACGGTATTCAGGTGGTTACAAGCAGCAATCAGAAGTTCTTTATAGGCTTCATTTTGTGGATTGGTACTCGGAATACGATTGTCCAATAAATCAAAAACCCTTTGACGTTTTAACCTTAATTCTTCAGGAATATTGCCTCGTTTTGCCTCATCAAGTAGTTCTGGGGTGGTATATCCATCTTTTGGTGTAATCACTCGTATTCCAAAAGGTTGGTAATCGTTTGCATCCATAAAACGAATTGCCATCAACCGATTAAACCATGTATAGGCAACCTTCTCAATCAATTGCTCTTTACTGATTCGACTTAATTCTTCCCTGAGCTGATTCACTTGCTCCGATTTTTCACGCAATTCGGATGAATCGGTCGTTAATACAAACGAAAGTTTTGCACCAACCTGTTCCAATAATTTTTTGCGTGCGTCCTGTGCAAATTTTTTAAGCTGTCCTGTATTCATGGATTAAAGAGATATTCGTTTGTTTTCTTGGATTAGTTTGATCAGGTTTTCCTTTAATTTCTCTATATACTTTTCCACATCTTCAATGGTTCGCAATTCACTTTTAGAGAAGTCAACCCTCACGGTATTCAATCGTTGGTAATGAGCGATAGGTTCTTCAACCTTTTTCCCATCAACTTCAGGAACAATTGGTTTAGCCAGTCGAACCATCACATTTAATTGCTGTTCCAGCAATCGGCCATTTACAGTTGCTTTTGTTTCACGAAGATTGGCAATAAACCGTTGGTCTTTAAGTCTCTTCAACTCATCTTCAAAAGGCTTGAGTACCAGTTTACGTTTGGTTTCATCCAATGATTTATAATCTTCGTGATACTCAATACGAATGATTGCATTTTCAATAGCGGTTTTTGTTAGTTTCCTTTCTTCCTCAATTTGCCGGATAACTTTATCCGTCAATGTATCCTTGGTCGCTTTGGCATTTTGAATTAGAATGCCTGAATAGGGTTTGGGATGAGCAATTACCTCCTTAAGAATCGTGAGTTCATCACTCTCTATATATTCCATATTTGACTGGTTGCCAGAAAAGAAAGTTCGGATTGAATCGAATATCTTTTTCTGTTCTCCATTCCAGAATCTTTTGATCGGATCGGTAATGGCCTCTTTATTATCAAGCAATTCATCTTCAAAATCTTTAAGATTTGTAAGGAAGTAACTGTATTCCTTTTTGGTAAGCTTCCCAATGAAATTGACAACTGGTACTAATTCAGCCAGAAAAGGATAATTGTCTTTGCTCACCAGAATTTGGTTAAGCCTTACAAATTCTTCATTCAGTTTTTCCTTAAATGCCAGAGCAACTTCTTTTGCTTCTTTTGCCTGGCATGGTTCATCAAAGAAGTCGCTGTAGACAGTTGCCAATGCTTTGATCTGTTTGGGATCAATATCAATCTGTGGTTCAAGAAGGGTGTTGCTATATAATCTGTTATTCAGAAAAGCAGTTAATACACTATCATCCTCAAGTAAGTTGGAATCCTGTCTCAGTTCCACTTTACCTCGTTTATAAAGCTTTGCAGCTAAGCTCCAGACAGCATTCTGATACCATCCATAGGGTTTGCGTGCAAAATGATCACGCAAATCAATCAGCGAAGTTCTGTCGGATTGCTTTTTTCTGCGATGAATGATATTCAGTACTTCACTTTCTGCCTCCGACATGGTTGAGTCGTCAGCTCCGAATAAATCATCCTGTGTATTCTTAATGATTGATTTAATGGTTTCTTCAGAGAACTGGGTGCTGCCCAACATTTTCAGGTTCGGATAAGCCAGTTTTACAAGATTCTGGAAGGCAAGCACGAGTTTGTTCTTTCCATCAGCAGAATTGTTCATTTCCTGCTTCATGCCATTCATATAAACATCCGATTCGCCAAGTAACCGCCTCAGAAGTGAAACAAGAATAGATCTACGCACGGTGTTCTGTTGCGCCTTTTCGAATAAAATTCGCTTGACATTGTCTTTGTTTGTGGTGGATTGGTTCTGCCGAATGTACTTTTCGGTCTTAATATACATCCTCACATCCATCAAAAGGTGATCATCATTTGGCAAGACCATCATCAGAAGGGTGTTGTAACCCATGGTCTGTGATTTGAAAAAATCCACCCTATCATGGTCCTGAAAATTGGGTGTGATAATCTCAACAACAAGTTCTTTTTCCCTGCCTACAATTGATCCATCAATTTTACTAGTAAAATCATATTCCTGTTTATTGTCCAGAAATCGGATTTTAGTCTCCCGAATGATCTCGTCAAATATGATTTCCCGAAACAGATTAGTTACCTGCGTATCATCCATATCGGTTGATTTTATCTCTTCCTCAATATCTTTTTCGTCATCAGTCAGGTATTCATACAAATCGCCATTTCGCTGAATGTAGGTCTGATTTTCAAGAAGGCTTAATGCTTCAATTACTTTCTTTTCATGTGCTTTGAGGTCAACATGAATATAATCGATCATCAGCGTGGTAATATTCCTTGCTGTTGTTTTGAAATTGGTGTAATACTTCACCATAAAAAGAGCTTTCAAAACTTTGATGGCAAAGTCGCTGTCAAGCTGCTTTTCAGCAAGAAAGATAGCACTTTGCAGTTCTCCACGGATCGTAGAACGGATTCCTTCGAAGAGTAAGTCAAAACTTACAATCGAATTTTCATCTTTCTTTTCAATTTGCTGAATAACATGCTGGAATACTCCCAACATTGATCTTTCACCAACAGCCGCATGTTTTCCCTGAAAGGCATTGTGGTTTGATAATGCCCTGATACTTTGCTGGAACAGATCAAACTGGTATGAAACGAACGGATACTTACTCAAAAAATCCTTTTCATTCTGATAACCTTTGAATTGAACACCAACCTCTGAAAAGGAGAGTAAAGTTTCCAAATTGGATTGTTCTTTTAGCCAGACATTCTTTAAAAGTACTTTGGCTGCATCCTTTTTACTGAGAAGTCTCTTCTCTATAACTTCATCCACGTTGGCAGATGTAAGAGGTATCTTCAGTTTGAACCGTGCCTGAATCTTCGAAAAATCGTTTTGCTGTGATTTAGTCATATCACCCACTACTTTCTCCATATCTTCCTGCGATGTCACTAAAATCCATGAATTGCCTTTGGTTTTGGTAGAAAGTGTTTCAGCGATGGTCTGAAGATTTAGCATCAGTTTTGTGTTGTCCGAAATGTATTGACCAACTTCATCAACAAAGAAGTTCAATCGGAATCCCTTGGGCTTCGTTTTGATGTAATCACTAATCTTCGTACAAAAATCATCGATGGAGATACTGGAGTCCGTTCTTAAGGTCTCGATAATACCCGAATACTTTTCGGGTGCACCACCCATAAGTTTGGAAAGTACCTGCCCAATACCATCTTTGACTTTAGGAGAAAAGTATTTTCTGCGTGCATTGGACCAGAATTCTCCAGTCAAAACCTCAAAATCTTCCTGAAACTTTTTATAGACTCCCTCAGTATCAATCCATCTTTCGAATTCAGCAACATGACGTTGTGCACCAAAATAACCCAGATGATCATTAAAAACTTTGTAAAATACATTCAACAGTGCATCCTCTTCCTGCTTACTGGTTATTTGTGCTTGTTGATCGATATTAAACAGGATGGATTCCGATGGGACACGGGTTGCATTAATGATATCAGCTTTCAGAATTTTGTCATAGCCAATTTTCTCGGCAAATAATTCCCCCAGTTTATATCCATCGAACTCTTTATTCTCAAGAACATGCGAAAGGATCTTCAGTAAATGCGATTTACCCGAACCAAAGAACCCCGAAATCCAAACTCCATTTGCTCCCTGATAATCATTGTATGCAGAAAAGAAGTCCTGGATTTTCTTGGCTACTTCGTTGGTTACAACATACTCTACAACTTCTTCAAGGATATGTTCCTGATCGTCAGCTTTAATAACCGTTTCGATGGGACGGTTAATGTCTCTTTCAAAGAATTCTTTAAGTATCATTTTTTCAGTTTATAGTAGTCTATATCAAATGCCCTGTAGTAATTATCATCTTTCAATAAGCCAAACAGTTCCAATGAATGCCCGTTATAATCGCCAGCAAAAAACGCAACTGTAGGCGCTTTCTTGGCAACATTTTGAAGGTTGTTTAAGACATTGTGTGATCGGATATAAGGGAATACCATCCCGATTCCAGTCAGAAAATAAACCCTTGCCGAACTGGAATCAATCAGTGCTTTAATCTTTGGCATCAATACTTCATTGATGTCGAGCGTAGATTGCAAAGCTTGTTTGAATTCGCTTTTATCCATACTTTTCTCCAGTTCAAAGATTTCACCTTTTCCCAATTCATGGTCCAGTAAATCCAAAGCGATGTCATACAGATTCAATTCAAGAACAGGTATGCCATTAATCTCCAGTTTGTTCTTCAGACCTTTGACCGCTTTGTCAACCTCGTTTTGTTGTTTGGCGTTAAAAGCGGAGATAAAAAACGGTATCTCTCCACCAAGACACTCCATATGAAGAAATTCCTCTGTGGATACTACATGATACAGGTGATCAAATTTCTTGGCGATATCTTCCATGTCAATGTTTAATTAGGTTAATGTCTTTGTCAGGCATCATGAAGATTTTTAACCACAAAGGGTCTTCTTCAGTAATGGCATTGACAACGGATGGTTGAAGTAATTGGGGTTGAATGATCTTATCGGAAGCATTATTGATAATGCCTGCTTGTTCATAGATTAGGAACATTACCTGCTTGGCTTTCTTTAATGTCGATTCAGCAAATTCTTCGAGTTCAGGATGCGTTTGAATCTTATTGTTAATGAATGTATTAAAGTCTGATTCATTAATTTTATAGTTATAAATCAGCAACTTATCCAAAAGTACATTAATCGTAAAATCCCTGATAAAATTGTAGTATTTGCAAACAGCAAGAAAGGCAATCTGCTTTTGAGAAATAAGATCACCATCAATGAGAATTTCCATCTGGGTTGGAGTAAGATATTCCAGCCTATTACGGATTTCACGAAACTCCCTCATCGAAGTCTGAGTTGTAACTGAATCAAAAACTACTCCGCTTTCCCGAACTTCTTTAAAATCAGAGATTCCATTCTCAAATGCGGCTTTTGCCACTTTTACAGTATCATTCAGTCGCAACGATGCGGCTGTGAATGAAAACGAATATGTTGACTTCTTCCCCATTTAAATATGTACAATTGCTTTTATTGGGATATCCAGCAGCTCACTCAACTTCTTAAGATGCTCTTTTCTGGGCACACTTTTTCCTGCGCACCAGCTTGAAACGGTCACTTCTGATACACCCATTTTATTGGCCAACCAGTTTTGCTTTAAACCTTTAGATCGAAGGAGTTCTTTAAGAAGCATTGGTTTAAGAAAAGTTTAAGTTTAGAACTGTCGAATTTATTATAAAATATTTGGAATTCAATGAAATAAAGCAGATATTTTCAATGCAAAATTATGCTTAGTGAATTGGAATACATACGATTTTCTTTTTTTGGCGGACCAATAGGCAATCATAACAATAATTTCAATTAAACTGTATGATATAAAATTGGATTAGAGCATTAGTTGATTGTTGATTAGTCATCCGACTTAATCCATCCAGAAATCAAACATCTTCCACAAAATGTCATTTGCTGTCTTTTGTTTGATATTAAACATGTGGCTCGTGGGGAAGCTCTGTATTATTGGTATCAAACGATCAATCTGTTACACCCAGAAATGGAATAATCAACTACTCAAAAACCAGCTTACAAAGTATACCCCATTGTTCTAATGTGTAACTAGTAAATTAAATGCTCAGACAAAGGCAATAAGACAACTCGTCAAACACTCGTATTCTCAATATGAGATATATTCCCTTTAAAATAATGACGATTGATTATATATCCCATTTATGACATTAATAATCAATTTATTAAATCTATTGTGATTCATATTAAATTTTCCTTTTCTCTCGGTTCTGGAAAGTTTTTCAAGGAGAAATAAAAATATTTTGGGTCTTTGCGTAAAATATACACAAATAAATTTGCTGGCAATTATTTAATATCTACCTTTGCGTAATATTTACACATAGTAATTATGACAAAGGAAAATAAATTTTGCTACGAGTATCCACATCCTGCTGTAACAGTTGACTGTGTAATCTTTGGATTCAACGGGGAGAACCTGAATATTCTTCTTATTGAACGTGGCATTGATCCGTTCAAAGGAAGTTGGGCATTGCCAGGAGGGTTTATTAAAATGGATGAGACAGCAGAAGAGGGAGCCATTAGAGAACTTCGGGAAGAAGCTAACGTTGTTGGTGTTTTCATGGAGCAACTGAAAGCATTCTCAGGGGTAAATCGTGATCCAAGAGAAAGAGTCATCACAATTGCCTTTTACGCTTTATTGCAACAATCCAACCATCAAATTAAAGGTGGAGATGATGCAAAAAAAGCACAATGGTTTAAACTGAATGGACTACCAACAGAACTTGCTTTCGATCACATTGCTATTATAGAGGAAGCCAAAAGCCAATTGCAACAAAAACTTCACTTTGAACCGATCGGATTTGAACTGCTGAACAACAAGTTTACAATGACCCAATTACAGTCACTGTATGAAGCAATTTGGGGTTTTACAATCGACCGTAGAAACTTTTATAAAAAGATGCTTTCACTTGGTTATCTAATCCCTTTGGATGAAAAAGTGGAAGATGCAAAACATCGTGCTGCACAATATTTTTCGTTTAAGAGTGAAAAGTATGATGAACTAAAAGAAAAAGGATTCATCCTAGAATTTAAACCTATAGCTGAAGCAGGCGAAAAGAAAAAGTCAAAACAGCATGAGAATAACATTGATTGAAAAATTAAAAAGAACTTAAAATTTAATGACTATGGAAAAGACTAAAGCTTACAATCTGATCATAATAGACGAAAGCGGTTCTATGCAGGTGATCAAACAACAGGCTATCAATGGGTTTAATGAAACGGTGCAGACAATTGCCTTGGCTCAGAAAAAGTATCCAGAACAAAGTCATCTGGTAACACTTGTCAGTTTCAATACCGAGGCTGTCAGAACTATTGTTGATCTGGCACCTGTTTCAAACGCTGAGGAGTTAGATTCAAACAGTTATCAACCTAAAGGTGGAACACCACTTTATGACGCCATAGGTATATCACTGTCAAAGTTGCGTTATCAAATTAAATCAGAGGAGGAGCATCAGGTGTTGGTGACAATAATAACGGACGGCGAGGAGAATGCCTCTCATGAGTTTTCGGGACTAATGATTAAAAAAATGATTGAAGAGCTCAAAGAATTAGGTTGGGTATTCACATTTATAGGCGCAAATATTGACGTAGAGAAAGTTGCAACAAATATATCTGTAAACAATTACATTTCCTTCAACCAAACGGATGAAGGATCTAAGGCTATGTTTACAAGAGAATCCAAATCAAGGATGAATTTCTTTGATAAGATGTCAAAAGGAATGAGCAAGAAGGATCTTTCTGAAAAGTACTTTGAGGAAGAGTAGTTTGCGTAATTTGAATTGAAACTTGATCGATTGCCTTGTATCTATTATTGAATGTTATTGCCGAAAAGGATATATAAGTTAATAAATTAATCTCATGTGTCATAATATCAATACATTACATTACAAATACATTGGATGAGATCAAATAAGCATTAGTAGCATAAAAATGTTCTAAAAATAAAGTCGTTATTTTTTTAGAACATTTTTAATTAAAAACAGATATAGAATAAAAATTGTAATCCCGATTATTCAGTTCTTAGCGTTTTTTTGTGTTAACGGGGCTTATACGAGAGGTCAGCAAAATATGTTTCATTTAATGCAATTTATTTGTAACCTTTTGAATTTATTTACGTATAACATAGAAAAATAACAATTAGTTACATAGTATTTAAAATTTGAAATTATGAAAAATTTAATGAAGCAATTAAAGAATGGCATAACGGTAACAAGGCAGGCTGATGGCATAGGCATGACTGCCGAAGAGAAGGAGGTTTACAGTGCTTTATTTGTTGAACCCGCATCAAATGACTACGAAAATATGGAAAGTCGATTTTATTCCGATATGTATTTAGGGGATCTGAAAAGAGTGACAGAACTGACGGGAAAGGAAATCTTAAAGTCATTAAAGGGGCTTATAAAGAAGAATTTAGTCGAGTATAATGAAGAAAATGGAGAATTGACCTTATTTCTGGTTCCCAATTTAAATTAGGTTTTATTGGCAAAATGCAAAATATGGGCTGATAATCAAAGAGTTCTTAAATAGTATGATATAAATGTCTGAGACCAGGTAATGACCTGACTTCTGCACCTATGTGATCTGGAACATCACTTACACAAAATCACAAATCGGTTGATGAATTGCAATAATCGTAAAACGAGAATTTTGCGTTGGGCTAAAGGAATGCTTGTTCAGGTAATAAATTAGTAATTAAAGAATTAGAATTATAAATTTTAAAATAGATAAAAATGAGGTATAGAGACGATCGAGAATACGGTTAACATCGAAAAGTAGTCATATTCAACTGTTATTCATTTTGTTGCAAACCATAAAGGTTCGCATTATGTGATAGGTATGTAAATGTGATTGGTATGGAGGATGGAAATTAATCCATAAATATTAGAAAAGGAACTATTAGTAAAGCCTCAGCTAATGGTCTTTACAAGAGGCATAAATAATTAATAATTTAAAGCGGGGAACAGCGAAAAATCTGAACATTTAATATATGAATTATATTTATAAATATAAATTAGGCTCTGAACAAATCATGTTAGAGCAGCAAAGACGCAGCGAAGATCGTTTTAAAATGATGGAACAAACTGGCGTCTCGGGAATAGAAATTGAACAATTGAGGTTCGATGAAAAGTACAAATTAGATTACCCATGTGATTACTTCAATTCTATTATCATTGAAGTAATGAAAGAGATCTTCTTAAACTCTGATAAAATTCACAAGGATGTTCTGTTCAGTATGATAAAAGAATTGACTGAAATTGATGCTGCTAATGTATTTAGCATACAATCGGATAAAGAATTGGCTATGGAAATACTTAGTGCACGCATAATGGCTGTTATTATTGAAAATATGGAAATGCTGTACTATATTCAAGTGGATGAGATATTTAGAGCTTTGATTTTTCAAATCTGCAACATTCTTGATTTGGATTTAGAAGACTATGGATTTTCTAAAGTTGAATAGTATTTAAAATCCGATTTCTTTGAAAAGATTATTAGGTTAAAAAACTGATTTAAGGATGAAAAGCATGATAGGTCATGAACTATTCTGCTTTTATTTTGATCAATTATGAAACCAAAATAATATGAATACTTTGATTAAAACGGATACGTAATCCGAGAATATTATTCCAAGAAAACGTTAATAATCTATTATCCTGTTAGTTATTGGCATATGAATTCATATGAGGCTATTGCCATGTTCAATAATAACAATAGAAAATGAAAGGCACCTACTCTATTGGAGTTCTATACATGATCATTTGTAATGCCAGAACTAATGATAAATCGAATTGGCAAACTGTAATTTAATCAGACTGTAAGTGACAGTATGGTATAGTTTTTTGCCTATTTCTATGACTTTCATTTTGTTTAAGAGGCTAAAGAAGGACATGAACCTACCTGAACCTCGAATGCCTATTCCTTAATGTTTAAAGGACCTTGCATTTAGTGGTGCACAGTTATTAATTAACATATTTCATGGACAGTATTGAATGGGACGTATAATAAAATTAATCCCAATCATCGTGTCTATATTAAAATTTTTAGTAAACGGATACATCAAGGAATCATGAACCAAGGTAACTATGTTTTGCTTGGTACTGAGGCTGATAACGTAGACAACTTGTTATTTAAATAACATGCAACTCCAGCTGGTGGCGAAAGCCTGTCTAAATTTCCAATTGAAATTCAACTGATTTATTTTCGGAGAATATCTCCGCCCTTGATTTACTTGGTGTATCTTTTTTATGTAGAAAATACAATATTTATGAAAGACAAACTTAAAATAGAAGAATATTTTGATGATAAGGAGTTAATTAAAATTCTTATCAAAAAAAGAGTTCTTGCGGCAAAAATAGGGCATGATAATCATTTTTTTCGTAATATCTCATCTAAAGCTAAATCGCCTCATTTGCTTAAGGAAATGGTAATTTTCTCATTCTTTCCGCCAAGATGCCAATGGATAAGATTAAAAAAAGAAGAAAGAGAAGCTCTTCGAGAAAATACACTTGAAATCAATTCAATACAACTTGAAAGAACGGTGTGGAGAGAGATTAAAAAATGCCAGCGGTTAGGATTACAATATCCATTATGGTTAAACAAATTATTGGATAAAACCGAAGAAATTCGTAAGGCGGTTATTGACGAAGGTGCATACTACAACTTTGCCAAGTCGAAGATCAGACCTGAATTAAAAAAAGGGAACACCTACCGTCCGATATCAGTTTTTATTTTGAAGGATAGCATTATTATTGGTCAAATAGCGAGGTATCTATCAAATTGTCTAGACCCTTTGTTTTCAGATTCATCTTATGCTTTCAGAACAGGCATTCAAAAGGACAAAGTTTTTAACCATCATAAGGCAGTTGAAGATATTATTGAATTTAAAAATAACGTTGGCAAACATCTATATGTGGCAGAATGTGACATCAAAAAATTCTTTGACTGTGTGAACCATAAAATAATTGCAGAGGAATTTCGTTCGATTACAGAAGAAGCAAAACAGAAGCTTAATGTTGAAATTGATCAACGTGCAGTACATTTTTTCCATTTATACCTGAATGCTTATTCATTTTATGAGGATGTAAAGATGAAAGAAAAAGAAATATTAGCTGCAAATTATATTTCGAACGGTACGATCCCTTGGGTGAGCGATTCAGACTTACGTGAAGTAAATTCAGACCCATTGACTGAACGAATAGGAGTACCACAAGGTGGAGCAATTTCATGTTTAATTGCCAATATAATGCTCAATCAAACAGATAGGGTACTAAATGCAAAAGCTGATAAGAACACTTTTTACTGTAGATTCTGTGACGATATGATTTTAATGCACACTAATAAGGCGAAGTGTAAATCACTTTTGAAAATTTATGAAAAATCACTAAAAAAATTAAAGCTAATAAGTCATAAACCCCAGGACTTTGCCGAATACGGAAAGGCATTTTGGGATGAGAAGGTAAAATCTAAGCTGCCTTATAAATGGGCAGCTATAAGCCACGGTTCAAAAGCACAAAGTAAAAAGAATGTACCATGGCTTTCCTTTGTCGGCTATCAGGTTCGATATGATGGGGTAGTAAGGGTTAGAAAAAAATCAATTATAACGGAATTGAAAAAACAAGTGTCTGTAACGGACATGGTTATCAAAGCGGTTAGGAAAGCCATTAGACCAAACAGAAGCAGGAAAGCAATTAAGTTAAGATTACAACAGAGGCTTATTTCTATGTCTGTTGGTAGGATTAGATTTGGTTCGACACAGAGTTCAATGTGCTGGTGCGCTGGATTTAAGGTATTGAAAAACAATCCCTTTATTACTAATCAAATTAGACGACTAGACCGAAACAGAGAAAAACAGATTAAAAGGCTTGAAAGATATTTGGAAAAAGTTAAAACTCCCACGAGGAAATCTAGAGTCAAACCACTAAAATTTTTTGGGCATAATTATAGCTACCACAAACAATTTATTAAATAAAAGATGGAATGAAATTATTTTTTTAATTAAAAACAAACAGATAAAGAATAAAACGGTAATCTCGAATTTGCAATACAGAGTGTTTTCATGTGTAGAAATGGCTTATACGAGAGAACCGCAAAATAAGTTTCATTTAATACAATTTATTTGTAACCTTTTGAATTTATTTACGTATAACATAGAAACAAACAATTAGTTACTTAATATTTAAAATTTGAATTATGAAATATTTAATGAAGCATTTAAAGAATGGTTTGACAGTAACAAGGGAAGTCAGTGTTAAAATCACCACTAACGAAGAAGATAAAGTTTACAGTGCTTTATTTGTTGCACCTGCTGATAGTTCATATGATAATTCTGATAGTCAATTTTATTCTGATATTGATTTAGAGGATCTCATGAGCAATACAAGTTTGACAGAACAGGAAATTTTGAAATCATTGAAGAGCCTTATAAAAAAGAAGCTTATCGAGTATTACGATGGAGAAATAATAATGCATTTAATTCCCAATTTTAAGTAGGCTAATATTGTTGAAACGTAATATTGTGGCTGATTATCAAAGAGTTCTTATAAAGTAGGATATAAAAGTCCGAGACCAGGTAATGACCTGACTTCTGCACCTAAGTGATCTGGAATATCATTTACTAAAATCACAAATCGGTTGATGAATTACAATAATCGTAAAACGAAAATTTTACGTTGGGCTAAAGGTATGTTCATTCAGGTAATAAATTAGTAATTAAAGAATTAGAATAATAAACTTTTAAAATAGATAAAAATGGGATATAGAGACCCTCAAGAATACGGCTAACAACTATAAAGGTAATATTCGGCACATATTCAATTAATTGCGAATCAAAAAGGTTCGTATAATACGATTACTATGTCCCTTTGTAACTGAAAAAATAAAAACATCTACTCTTTTGAGTTCTACAAATGATCATTGGCAATGCCAGATCCAATGATAAATCGCTATGGCATAAATAGAAAATATACCTATTGAAAATGCTGATGCCAAAATAAACAAAGAATGCACAATTTTAAAGGATCGCCGATGCCTTAGTAGGTAATTAAATAATTTAATAAAATGAAAAAGATGATTGAATTGCCCACAGAATGGGTTTTTGAGAATCTATCAATCACCAAATGGGTTGATGGAAATGGGAAAATGATCGTATTAACAAATAGTGAAACGGATGCAGACTTGATACGTTTGACTTTGAATACATTAAACATCATATTTGAGGAAGATGAAAGCAATTTTAATAATTGGCTCGTTGGATTTGAATTCAATATTGAGGATACTAAAAAAGATTGTCCATCCTTGTATGAAAGTATGAACAAGTTGAATGTTAGCAAAATTGAACGCAGGCTGAAAAGGATACAGATATAGTTGATGAGCTTTCCTGTATATAAAATCTGATCAATCAAACGTTTGTAGTAATTGAAATACTGCAATCAAAACAAGATCTCAATCAAGGATTCAAATAACTACGTCTTAAACTAACGAATTGTTATTCTGCAAGATATTGACAATTGTGATCCTATATTTCTATTGTCGTTTTCTATTATAGAATAAAGAATTGATGCTACTACTCCTTTGGAGTTCTACACATTAGCTTTAGTAATTCAAGAGCTAATGATAAATTGAATTGATGTAATTAATAAATATTAAAACAATAAAATGAAAAAATTTATTGAAGTATTTCCAGAATGGGTCCTAGATAAATTATCGGACTCGAAGAAGGTTAATGGTTTCGGAAAAATGCTTTTAATCACTTATCGTGCAACGGATGCTGAATTGATACGTCTGACTTTGAATATATTAAACATCATATTTGAGGAAGATGAAAAATACGATGTGAATGCGGAAGATTGGATTGTCGGATTTGAATTTTTGATTGTCGACATAAAAAAAGATTGTCCAACCCTGTATGTGAGAATGATTGAGCTGAATAGTAGTGATATTGAGCATGTGTGGAAGGAAGAATAAGGCTAAACTAATATTTTAGAATAATCCCGTTTAGTTGATTAAGGGTTAATCCAACAGATGAAGAATATGGTTGGTCATGAACAATCATGCTTTTCAAAACTAGCGAAGTTCACATCCGAAATAATAAGAATTCAGAGATCAAGCAAAAGCATGAATTCAAATAACTTCTTCTTTCATTAAGAGTTTAAACTGCTGCAAGTTATCAATATATATGGCTCGCATAGTGCGATAGCCATGCCCATTTGTAACTGAAGAAAATAAAAACACCTACTCCTAGGAGTTCTATAAAAGATCATTGGTTTTGCCAGATCTAATGATAAATCGCAATGGCATAATAAATATTTATAAAATCGTCATGAAAAAAAACAAAAAATTGATTGAAGTGATCCCCGAATGGGTCTTAGATAATTTATCAGACTCAATATATGCAGATGGCTATGGGAATATGTGTATTTGTACGAATAGCATATCGGATTCAAACTGGATACGTTTGGCATTGAGCACATTAAAAATCCATTATAAAATAAATAATGATTGCGACTTTGATGATATGTTATTCAGTTTTGAATTCAGAATTGGGGCTATAAAAATTGATTGTCCTTCATTGTATGATAGAATGATTAGGCTCAATACTAAATCTTTAGAAGACAAACATAAAATGGGAATGGGTTTAAATTAAAGATCCAATAATCTGGAAATAAAATAATTATTAACAATTTAAAAATAAAAATCATGAATAAAAAATTTGAAGGACTGCAAAGAGTTTTTGCAGGTGTTGAAAATGGTATCGTAGATCCAATTTTATCTGCGGCAATTAGTGCTTATGCTCTTTTGGTTACTATTACAACACCAGATATGGAAGAAGATGATGATACAGTTGAGGTACTTAATGAATCAGTCAGAGCAACTAATGCCTATGGCAATGTCTCCAAAAAGGCCAATAGTGATGCGTATAATGCAGTAAAATTAACATATGAGGCATCAAAGAATGCTTATAATGAAGCTTATATGGAGTATTTGACAACAGACTATGTAGATTTAATTAAAGAAGATCCTCGTGAATACGCAAAATTTATCATCAATTTAACTAACTCAATGCAGAATAAGGATGGTAGTACGAATGAAGACAGATTTAATGAGTTTATGAAAATAATCTTCGATGGATCTGACGATAGTCCTAAACTGGGGAAACTTAATGATATAGAAGAAAAAGACAAATATATTAGGTTTATCACTCCGAGTAAAGGCTCTTCATTTCCAAATGTTTAACTTTAATCTGTAACTATATGAAAAATGAATTATGTACGATTGAAAGTTTATGCATCATCTCTAACTCTGTTCTAAAATTTGACCGTTTATACGAGGATATTTCAAACGGAGATCATGAGACATATATCAAGTTTAAAGACTTGGTTTCAAATGCGGTAAATAAAAATAATATTCTGTATTTTGATTGGGGAAATTTGATAGTTTCGTTAAGTTCATTCAGCGAAGGAATATTTCAATTTGTTGCTTTCTATGAATCGAATCTATTAATGTATTGCGTATTATGCAACAATAAATTAACCACGATACTTGGCCCAGAGTTGGAAGAGGTGGGGTCATCTATTATTATTGTGAATCTTGTTGATATTAAATCTTTTATGACCTATTATTTGCATTGTAATCCAAGAAAGGATTTGATACATTTCAGTCCAACTTGGACTGAAGAAGATATCCCTTTACTAATAGATGCGCAGGTTTCATTTTTTGGGGATCATTACATTGAAAAATATGGTCCTAGCATTGAATAAAAAATTGAAGTATTTAAAAATTGATAAGGTATTTGGAATCAATAATGGCGGGATGGTCTAATCAGCTATCCTTCTGCTTGTTTCTTTCCACTAGCTAATAACGGTTTAATTGAAAGACCATAGCTATGTCATAACACGTCCTGACCTAGATTATTTGAGCAAACTGAACATGATCCTCCATTAGACTTAGACTTGGAAATAATAAGTGCTGCATTGTGCAGCAATAGCAAAATTAAACATAAAGAAATAAAACAATGAGTATTCAAATTATTAAAGACAAAAGAAAAGAGTTTTTTAGAAAAGGTAATAAAGACAAATTTGTAATAGTTGATAAAGATGCATTTTTAGATCAGCGATTGTCATTATTAGCACGTTTCATTCTGATTACATTAAACGATTGTAACGATAAATTTCGTCCATGCATCAATTCATTAGCATCACAATTTAACGTCAGTGATACAACGATTGATAATTCAATTAGGGAATTGAAGAAATATGACTATTTAAAAAGTGAAGGAAGCCGAAATGCCACGACTTGGACTATTAATATGAGTACCAAGGTCATTAAAAAAGAATGATTTATTTGCTCCAGTTGACATTCCATTGTTGGTCAACAATCGGTTTTTGACATCTTGGGCTTGGTTAATGTTGGCACAATTCAAATGATATATTTGGCACACCAGGTTTGGTGCTTTATAATATATCATTAATATAATATACCAATTATAATGTCATCTGCCATGCCATCATAATTGATATAGTAACCATTAGTATAAATTAACAAAAGGAAAAAAAATTCCCTTTTGTTAATTTAACATACAAGTAAACGAAACATCGTGCCGCTGTTTCATTTACCCGAAATCTGGGGTTAAGTTTGGGATTGGATTTGTCGATCCAAAGGATCGAGTTCCAATGACAGATTTAGTTGAAAGATTTAAAATCTATGGAATTGCTTGTAAACGGTTTCTTATTTTCTCTCTTCCTTCGGGCGAGAAAATAATCACCTACAAGCATTCTTGAGAGTGAATATAGCGGTATTAGTTTAAAGGTAATACCAATGAATTAAACAAACTCAATTGAAGATAATATTAAAGCGATTTAAGACTATATAATCCAATAAGTGGTACATTGGCAATCCAAGGATAGTAAGTTGATAAAACACACCTAAATTTCAATTTAACAATAATGTTTATCCTACGGACAAACGAAGTTCAATTATAAAATTATTTCTGTAGTTTAAAGTTGCATTTCAAGGTAGTAGAACAAATAAATCGATATAAGCAATAACAACCAATTATTGTCATTCAAGATATTAAAACCAATGAACAAGTAAATCAGTAGGTGTAACTATGAAGGATATCCGATGAAGGTCTACAATTTCCAACTTAAGGTTTGGATTAACTTGGGCTTCGCACCGCAACCGCACTATTCATAGGTAGGATCGGTTAAATGGGTGATAAGTCAAAATTTAGAATTGAATAGCTAATATCAATCGTAGTTTCATTTATTATTCCAAATAAGTAAAGAGTTCACTTGCACTTAAATCATAAAAATCAATAAGTTTAAAGATCGTTAGAATAGTAATATTATGTCCATGTTCAGCATTTTGGAGACAATTCCTACTTATCCCGCTTCTTGAAGCTGCTTCATGCTGTGTGAATCCTTCATAGATTCGAAGTTGTTTAAGGTATTGCCCAATGTCATATAATCTGCTACAATTAAGATCCTGATCAATGTTTGTAAAAGTTTTCTTGGTAATGGTCATGGTATATCGTTTAGTATAAATACACGCCCATTAAATTACGCAACAAATAGGAGGATAACTGCCCTTAATGTCCTTTTTAACCCTCTTATACAGGTCTTTATTGTGCCATATTTTGTTGAATTTGGCATTAAAATGAAGCATTTAACGCTAAACATTGCAATTTACCAATGAAATCGGTGCAGAATTTGGGAAAGTGTACCAACACATGCATTCGTCGCACTATTATTTTTTTCAGATATTCTCGAAATTCAATTTTATCAACATAATCTCATCGCTACACAAATTCATAAACGATGAATTTACATGCAGATCTTAAATCAGATTATTATTTGATCAGTTTCAAAGAATTAATTCTATAGATCCTTTAAAAATTCAGTCAGCCCAATTTCATGATATTTAATTACAGACAAAAGAGTAATAAACTGAAAATTACTAATACCTAGCTCCAACTGATTGTATGAGTTTCGTGAAATGCCAATCTGTTCTGCCATTTCAATATATCCCATGCCCTTATTCTTTCTCAACTCTTTAATTCGTTTCCCGATAGCAAAAAATAATTCTTGATGCTCAGGTGCAATTTCTTTCGGTTTCATTGATAAAAATATTAATGGCATAAAGATAAATAAATTGCCCAATAAATTAGGCAATGATAAAATATATAGTACCTTTGCCTATTATAATAGGCATTCATTAAAAACTAAGTAAGATGAAAACACTGAACAAGAAATCAACTGAGACCCTAAAAAAAATGGTTTCGATGATGAAAGATGGTTATGTTAAAATTGATAACACTAATGGTTCATTCATGCCAGTCAGTGTTGAACAGATTTTCGAGAATGAAAAGTTCAAGCAAATCTCAATCGCACACTATTACGAACAGAATGGAGATTTGATGGCTGACCCTGAGATGATTTTCATATACTCAAAAGGATTGGATGTCTTCTTTGCGAGCTACTTCAAACAAGATAATTTAGGTATGGAAGAAGATTCAATAATCATGCGAAACGGTGAAATAACAGGTTACAGGGCTAAAATGCAGGTAGATCAAACAATTTTCGCCAATCTGTGGTTGAAAAATATAAAACAGCAACAAAACCTTTAATTATTTTTCAAATTAAAGGCAATCAGTTAATTATTAACATTTTAATATTTCAAATCATGACAGATTCAATTGAAGAAAGGATTATTGGAGATTATCTTATTAAAATCCTTCAAGACAATGAACCAGTGAACCCAAGAGAATGGGATAATATTGGTACAATAATATGTTTCCATAAAAAATATTCATTAGGGGACACGCATGACTATAATTTCAATGACATTAACAGTTGGGAAGAATTAAAGAACCGAATTAATAAAGATCAAAATGTGGCTGTGATCCTACCTATATATATGTATGACCATTCAGGCATTACAATAAAAACTATTCCTTTCAGTTGCCCATGGGACAGCGGACAAATCGGATTCATATTCATTTCAAAAGAAAAAGCATTAAATGAATTTGGTGGGTGCAAAATCACAAAAAAATTAAGAGAGAGATTGACCCAACAACTCATTGGTGAAGTTGAAACCTATGACCAATATCTTGCTGGTGACGTGTATGGTTATCAAATCACTTTAAATGATGAAGAGCTTGATAGTTGCTGGGGGTATTATGGAATTGAATCCTGCAAAAATGAAGCAAAGAGTATAGTTAAAAGTTATTTACCCAACTAAACCTAAATAAAATGAAACAAATTGCACAATCAATATCTAAAGACACTATCGCAGAAGTTCAAATTTCTTATTCATCAAAAACGAAGAGTGCTGATCGTGTTAAGATAACTCAATCTAAAGAGGCGGTGAGTGCTTTTAGATCATTCTGGCAAAATCTTGAGCATGTCGAATATGCCCACCTATTATTACTGAATCGCCAAAATCAGATCATAGGCAGGTATTTCCTTGCAAAGGGTGGAATGACAGGCACTGTTATTGATACCAGAGTAATTTTTCAAGTAGCATTAAAAGCAAATGCAACTTCAATTATGATGGCTCATAACCACCCTAGCGGAAACCTTCAGCCATCTGATGCTGACATTAGGGTAACCAGACAAGTTAAACAAGCAGGGACTATTCTTGACATTCCATTGATAGATCATATTATCCTGACAGAGGAGGGTTATTTGTCATTTGCCGATGAAGGAATGCTTTGATCCAAACTGTCAAACATATTTCGCTTTTGTACAAAATGCAATAGTAAAACCTTTAAATCCATCCAATATGAATTTAGTTGTGGAAATAATCCTAATGGAGCTGAGTGAAGTGAGAAATTGCTGGTGGAGGGAATTTTTGATCTTGGTTGATTTTGGGCAAGGTCAAAAAATTCATTTTGTCAGTTATCCTGATTGGGATGGGATTTACGGAAATTATCACTTTTACCAATTTTACTTTAATTAAACATGAAAAAGTCGAATGAAGAACAACTGGATTATTTATCGACTGGGTTTCATAAATCCATTGATAAATTATTATTCGCTCAAACTGAATTTAGGTTCACTTATTATAGAAGTGAACCTTGGCAAAAACAGTATAGTGCAGATAATCAATCAAATGATCATTGCCTCTTAATTGGGTAAAAGGGACAAGTGTCAGTTATGTATCAAATCAAATATAAATGAACATTTAAATTTTAAAAAATGGCGTTGAAAGGACAGACTACAAAAGCTTCTTATTTGGAATGGGATACAATGTTATTATTACTCCAAAAACTGGAACGAGATGGTGAATACAAATTCCAACTTTTAATTGCAGCTGGTTGTTTTACGGGATTACGGATAGGCGATCTATTGAGATTACGATGGGAAGATGTGTATGATCAAAATTCTCTTGAACTAATCGAAGGAAAAACAAAAAAGATCCGAAAAATAAAACTGAATTCCACACTCGTTGAAATTATCTCCAGACTGCATGGAAAAATGGTAATAGTTGATGACAATGAATATCTTTTTGCCAATAGAACGAAGACAAAGGCGATCAACGTGCAATACGTAAACCGCAAACTGAAGGAAATTGCAAAAAAATACAATTTGCAATCAAACAAGACAGCCATGTCCTCACATTTATTCAGAAAAACTTTGGGCAGGCATGTTTGGTCCTTAAATGATTACTCCGAGAAATCTTTGCTTTTACTAGGTGAATTATTCAATCACAGTAGCATTAAGATCACAAAAATCTACCTGGGTATCAAAGAGGATGAGATTGGAGACGTATATCTGAATCTGTAAGATGTCAATTGAATTTTATCTGGACTGAGTATTTGAATATAAATTTAAAATCTTACTCTACATTGATTCAATGAACCTGACTCACCATCGAACGAAGATGATGAGATCAGGTTTTTTTCTATTTTCAGATGCTTGACTGCTTGAGTAAAAAAACTGTCAAACCTGAAACTGTTATATTTTTTCTACATTCAAAGTTGAATAACAAAAAACCAATATCATCGTCAGAAATATTTGAATATTTAAATACTTACCAACTCTAGTTGATCATATGGAATAACCCGTATTAGCCTAAATGAATAAGGATATATTCCATTTAATCTCTCATATCCACCATCTTCCTTAAGTTCATCAATTAACCAGTTTAATTTTTCCTCAATTCCACATCCATTTTCGTCAAGTAAATCTTTTGAACTCAGATTTTTTATTTTAAAAATAATTTGTTGCTGATAATCTGTAGTATTAATAAGCGGAAACAATAAATGCGAACTAATATTAGTGGGGAAATTAAAATCTGGATTTTTCAATAATAATGCTTTAACTATTTTATGAGAATAAGATAATAATTCGGATCCAAGTGGATTTGCCCTTAGATGATTTTTCACAGAGCCTAAAGAACAATCAACGTATACAACATCACCATGTTGCCAATTAGAACCATTTGAAGCTCTTTGTTCAATAATGTTTTCAATAAAACATTCTATTAATCCGTTTTTGGACAAACTGAAGAAATCATGTGAATAACTAGCGATAGAAATTTCATAAAGGTCTTTTAATAGAGATAAAGCTTTAGAATGCGAAAATGGAGAAGATCCTCCTAATCCGTTGGTTTTTATGTCATTTAAAAAAAGACAGCTGGTTCCGTGATAGACGGGAATACATAATTCTTTAAAATCTAGTTGATCACTCATAGTTGTTATTCTTAAGTTAGTTATGAATGTCTTAAGAAGTTGGTCAGTGTAAAATTAATATTTCTTTATTAGAAATCGGTAAAGAAATTATTGATCTCAAAGATTGCCGATTTTAACCCTTCAATTCTACCTCTGAGCTTCTCTCTAGTTTCCCTTTTGTCCTTGTCATTATTCAACAATCGAGATTCAATTTCCCTTATCTGATTTGAGAGTTCAGTAATTAAAGGATTTACGTCCATCGTCTTTTCAGGTAGGACTGGTTTGATTTTACCTTTGTAGCTTAAATCAATAATTTTTAAAAACTCATTAAAGTTGGGTATATAATTGAGATCATCTGCAAGATATTCATATGCCTTTAACTTGATGTATTCAAAAAGATCGGATGATATAGAAAGAGCTTTTTCCCGATAGTATTGCCTTCGAGAAAAACTGGAAGAACATGTGACCCTGACATCACCCCATTCCAAATCGAAATTTACCTCAATGTCAAACCTAAATTTATTCTTAGGATTAGTTGAGAAAAAAACAATCTCATATCTCGAACTAAATGGATTATCAAAATAGATTTCAGCATCTTTTGATTTGAATGATTTGAAAGCTCCTAAAGTAACAGCCAAGTAATTATAGAAGTCATCCTTTTCAATTACTTTGTATTTGTGATATTCATTATTTTTAGGTCGTTGGTAACCATTGCTTTTCATGAGATAAACTGCAACCGAAATTGACGGCATGTCAACGTTTTCATCAATAGTAACTAACTCATTCGGTGAATTTCGAATTATTTCTTTTTCATAACCGCTATGAGCGGAGGAACGTAAGATATCGGTATGTAATAAATAGCGATACATGACTTTTATATTTTCATCCCTGAAAATTACGAATTTAAGTGTGTAATGTCAAGATGGAAAAGATTGTTTGTAAATTAAATTGATGAGAACCTTATAAATGCATTACTCTACTTTCTTCTTCCTTTCCTCGTTCTCAAAATATAATTATCAGCTTCTGCTTGAATTTCATAAATGGTTTTCCTTCTGCCCATCTTGATCCATTCAACCAGATCTGATTTCATAAAATAAATACGTTTGCTTCTTTTGTTAAACGGGATTTCCAGTGTCATCGTTAGCTTGTAAATTGCAGAAACAGAAACATTAAGAAATGCTGCTGTTTCTTTTACGGTCATTGGTTTGTCAGATTCAATGAAAGGTTCGCTTTTCTGCTGTAGTAGATTTTCAATCCTCTGTAAACTTTCCAGAATCGTTGAAACAGCTTTGGGTAATTGTTCGAATGTAAGTTCCATGATATTTATTATTTGGTTACAATACGAAATTAGTCAGCTTATGGTTTTGGTTAATTGATCAAAATTAAAATCACACTTCCTTATAAAGCTCATATTCCTTTTGCACAATGCATAGACGTTGTTGATTTGGATTCTGTTTTGTACAATGATTGTCAGAGGTTGATTTGACAACGGCTTGGACAATTTACGAATGAAATTAATTGTCTTGAGGAGTAAATCAAAATAATCTTGTTGTACCTCCGTTGTGATCAAATAAGGCAATTCCGAATTAGGATATTGAATATTGATTCAATCAAACGAAAATGGTGAACAATCTTTTCGAAAAACACAATGTCCGAATAGGATACGGGTATCCCCCCGTCCCCAGGTCCCCCCTCCAACCTACCTTTTCTGAAGTGGGGTGCTACATGAAGAACATCTTGATCTCAAAAAAATTCCTGAAAAATTTTAAGAGTTTGGAAAATCTAGGATCGGCAAAATTTTTTAGAAAAAAATATTCCAAAATATTATAGTACAGTATTCTAACTAATCGTTACAAATCGATGGCCAAAAATGCTTTTTTATTTTGGCTTAATTTCAGATACTTTTTCACTGTCTGCCATTTAAATATACTTTTTGTTTTTATCCATATAATCAACCAAATCTTTTAATTGGATTTTCTTTTGGCTAAAGATCTGTACGATTGGGAGTTCATGCTCATTTACTAATTTGTAGAGGGTTGGTCGTGTAACACCCAGAATTTCACATGCATCATTTATCGAAAGCAGCTTGTATTTTCCTTGCTCGATAATCATGGTATCATTTTCTTTTAAAAACTTTTTGAACTTGGACCAATGCAATACGTATTGATCAGGAAATTTATATTTTTCTGGTTTACTTGCAAGACCTTGAACAAATCCGTATTCCTTTAGTTTCTCAATTATAAAGAATGGACTCAAGCTCCTTTGATTTTTAACCTTTTTCCCTTTAGATTCAAAGTAGTAAGCCTCATAGAAAAGTTCGGTTATTATTTTCTTAGGAAGTTCAACACTTAAAAATGCAACCAAGCCATCCATGCTATTAAAAAGTATCATAACTCAGAATTTGAAATAAGTTTCGAATTTTGTGAAAGCATCCCTTTCCATGTCTCCAGCAAGTCTCATATATACAGCTAAAGTATCAATATCTTTGTGTCCCGAATAAGCCATAACAATAAATGGGCTTATACCAGCAATCAGACAATTTGTAATGAATGTCGTTCTTCCAACATGACTTGATACCAAATCACAAAGTGGAGTCTCATCAGTTTTCTTTCGATTAAGCTTAATTTTCAATTGAGAAATGGTATCAGTCAACCCTGCTTTACGACATACAGTTTTTATATCTAAATTAAAGTTTGTCATTGCTTTGCATTGGCTCCCCAAATCGTAGTCATATGATTTAAGAATTTTAACAGCCCTTGGATGCAACGGAATATTCACTCTGGTCTGCGTTTTATACATCGTGAAAGAAAGAGAATTATTAACTACAAAAGATTTGTTAACCCTTTCCAGATCGCTAAATCGAATCCCTGTAAGTATCGAAAACAAGAATAGATCTCTTACCGTCCCATATCTCGTATTTGTTGCCTTCCACTTAATTAATTTGGAAACATGTTCCTTTAAAAGAACAACCTTTGCACCTCCAGCAGTTTTTATGGATACTCTTTTAAACTCGTTTGTGTCATATTTCATATTGATCTTTAAATCTTTTGCCACAAATTGCATAAAGGTTTTAAAGCAGATCTGATATTTTTGAACGGTAGAAATTGCATGGTCTTTATCTACGGTAAGAAATTTTGTGAATTCAGTAAAAAAATTTGGGTCAATATTATTGGGATATACCAACTTTGATTTTCGTTTTAATGAAATGAAATCAGTTAATAGGGAATTCAGCGTATTGTATTTTTGAATAGTTCGCTCTCCTAAGACTCCTGACTTATTTTTGATGAAAATGGTGAACAATTCGGTAATTGTTAATCGATCATATTTGGAACTGGTCAACGATGAATCGTAAATGTCAGGTGTAATCCCCTTGTGCTCCATCTCCAACTTTCGAAGTGTTTCTTCGAGTTCCACCTTTTTCTTATCAATTAATTGACGGAGAGTCTTCGTTCGATCAGATACTTTAATTTTTGATTTTGCAATTTCATCTTTGTGAATTCTCTGATCAGTTGACAAATATCGCCGAATTTTTTGCTTCGTTATTTCATCATGAAAAGAAATTTCCAAAAAGATCATTCCAATATTATCTTTGTTAAGATTCTTAAGTACAACCCGTATGTTAGTTTTATAACCCATAGCATATTTTACCAGTGTCTCATTCAGTGTCTCAATGAGTGTAAATGTACGTAAAATATTTGAATGCTGTTTTAATTAAAATTGATTTTCAAGTATTTAGTGGGCTTCTGGGTTGGGAAAAATAGCAGCGGTGAGGCTACAAAGTGCCAGGGTTTTAGACCCTGGCATTTTGATTTTTAGATAGATGCATTTTTAAAAATCCCCCCTTTTATCGCTGCAAAATCGCAGTCAGAATGCCATTCTCAGACAAATATTGTTGGAAATTATTTACAAAAACCCCCCCCGGCTTTCAGCGAGGGATTCTATAAAACGTTCATTTAAAATTAATAAGACAAACCAGAGACTTCTTTTAATTTCTATTCAACAATTCTTATTGTCCAAAAGTCACTTGCCAGTTTCCCATTTGTGAGGTAGGAAT
>Ga0209123_1000313_pt1 | contig 68358 bp, 66 predicted proteins | sample BarGraIncu00431A_FD_184500 | JGI IMG/M metagenome (GOLD analysis project Ga0209123, IMG submission 184500) | Arctic peat soil microbial communities from Barrow, Alaska, USA - Barrow Graham LP Incubations 004-31A (SPAdes) (version 2) | ecosystem: Environmental > Terrestrial > Soil > Wetlands >... | reverse complement strand
GAAATCCATGCAATAATGTCAACACTGAATGATAAGTGTGTTGCAAACATTAATGCTATTCCAATGAGAAGCCAATAACTCGGTTTAATTTTGTTTACCATGATAGTTGCGTTTTTTTGTCTGAATATTTCTTATTTGTTTTGTGACGCAAAACTACAGGGTAAAAACAACTATTTCATTATCATTTGATAAGAAATACTATTTGTTGGTTAGTTCATTTCTTAGGCGGCTAAAAGAAACATTTGTAATGCCAAGGTAGGATGCAATAATACTGTGCGGAATAAGATTTTCCAGATTTGGATATGTCTTTCTAAGCAAAAATAGTCGTTCTTTAGCATTATTACTTCTATAAACTATATCAGTCAAAATATTTTTAGACAATTCATCTTGAAGAACTTTTAGTCCAAAGATTTCAAATTCTTTGTTAGTGTACCTAAAATTGTCTAAAACAGTAACAGGTATTTCTGCAATACAAATGTCAGTCATAGCTTGTAAAGTAAAAAGACTTTTGTTCTTTACTATTCTTGCGAAATTAGGTGTGATTACTGAACTTCCTATATAAAAACCGGTAGTTACACTATTTCCATTTTCGTCAATATTAAATCTCTGCAAAACTCCTTCAATCAAAAAATACTCGCTCAGGTTGTTTTTGTTCTCGGAAAATAGAATCTCATTCTTGTTGTAATTTCGAATTACACAGTTATCCAAAAACATCTTTTTGGCTTGTTCAGATTGTAATCCAAATTTGTTCAAAGCATTAAGAACAGCACTGTTTATAATTTTCATATTGCATTTATAATTTTTCAATACATAGTCATTTCTTGCAAATTTAACGTTAGTAGAAGTCAAATTTCATTCAAGTCAATTCTACGTCTTATTTTTTTTTTGAATGCCGCCTAACAATTTATATCCGCACCTAGGTGCTCTTATATATTTAATACTTTGCTTTGTCTGTTGCTTTATAACATTATTCAATATGTATTCTATCTCAATATCCTCTATGCGTCTAAATTAAAAATTACTATGGCTCACATATTTACTCATCTAGCAGGAATTGTATAGTTAAATCCCCTATCCCCACTTTGAAATCATAAAGTTGATGTTTTTTAATTATTTAAGCTCCAAAGGTAAAAACAATTCCTTTATTCACAATATATATTCTTAATTATTTGGCATATTTGATGCAGTTTATTAAATAAACGCAGTATTTCTCTCCTTTATAGCTACGTTTTGTATCATGAATAGTGTATTCCTTGTTGTTATTGGAGCAAACATTGTCATGTCTGGTCGTTTCCTTTGTTCTAATCCATTATTACTACTCTACATCTGTCTATTTGTTGTCAGTAATGCCATAATGTAGTATTACAATGCTTTATTCTTATGCTACAATAACAAATACTTATACTACAATACAGCATTCCTTGTCAGGAATATCCTATTTTCTATAGGAAATGAAATATTATCCATTAAAAATATACTATTTCGCATAAGAAACTAATTATTATAAATAGGAAAAATATAATTATCCATTAGAAATTATGTATTATCTACGAATAATAGATAATTATCAGTGGTAAATAAAATATTATTTATAGAAAATATATTATTATAAATATAAAATAGTATATTTGCCATCAGTAATGAGCTGTTTCTAATGGTAAATATATAATTCCATGTAAGGAATGTTGTATTGTAATATCGGAATGCTGCATTGTAATGTTACAATAGCAGTTTGTAATGTAACAATAAGATATTGATTATCAGTATAAACGGAATAGTGATAAGGATTATGGGTATGTAATAAAGGAATAACCGATTGTATGTAACGACTGGTTTATAACTGCTATACAATGGATGAATCCTGTATGATAAAATGATCATCTACTCTAAAAACAACGATATGAATAAAGCTATTGTCTCAAAAACCTTCTCGCCAAAGAAATACAAGGATGCTGCTTTGCCTGTAAAAGCAGGATTTATATTGGAACAAATGACTAATAATGCTCATTTCCCCGATATTCAGACAAAATTGGATGAATTGGAAGAGAAAATTGTAAGTTACAAGACAGCATTGTCCGATTCTATTCAGGGTGGCAGGCTTACTACGGCTATTAAGCGGGAATGCCGACGTAAACTGGAAGACTATTTACAAGAGTTGGCCACTTATGTGCAGTTAACGTGTAAAGGCGACGCTGTGCTTATTAGCAGTTCGGGTTTTGATACACACAAAAAAACGGCGAGTGTGGGAGCGCTTGACAAACCGGGAAATGTGCGAATAATACTGGGATCTATGCAGGGAAGTACCTGGATAAGTTGCAATGGCGTGGATCGTGCGCTCTTTTACGTGTTTGAATACTGCGAAGCTCCACTCACTGCCAATAGTGTGTGGATACAAGTTACCGGTTCGCGGCGAAAGATATTGATTGAAGGACTTACCAGCGGCAAAGAGTATTGCTTCAGGGTGGCTGCGGCACGTACCCATCCGTCGAGGATATGGAGTGAGGTGGTAAAGAGTTATGTGATTTAGAAAGAGGGGGAATGAGGATGTTGGCTTTGTGCGTTGACGTTTTAAAACCCTGAAAGGGTTTAATTTGAATAACCATGGGTGAAACCCATGGATAAACAATATTCAACAAAGCCAACCCCAAAGTGGTTGAACATAGGAGGTTGTTATTCAACCACTTCGTGGCTGAGATCACAGTTCATTCTTTTCCGTGGGCTTCTCCGCCAGCTGGCGGATATTTACATTTAGCCACTTTGTGGCAACGGTTTCAAACTTAAGAATTTTTTTATAAAATCGTTAATCACTCAACTATAATATGTATATTTGTCGCGTGATATTTTTCACTATTCATTAGAATCTTTTTGAGTAGTATTATATTAATCAATTAAACTTTAAAACAAAATGATGTCAATTCCTTTTATTGTTATTGGAGCGCTTATTCTGTTAATCGTTCTTTCTGGTTTTGTTACAGTCAATCAGGGTAGCGTAGCTGTTATCACTGTTTTTGGCAAATATCGACGTATTATGCCTCCGGGTCTTAATTTCAAAGTTCCTTTTATCGAAATGGTTTACAAACGTATTTCTATTCAAAACCGTTCGGTGGAGCTCGAATTTCAGGCGGTAACACAAGATCAGGCCAATGTGTATTTTAAAGCCATGTTGCTGTACGCTGTTTTTAATCAAGCTGACGAAACAATTAAAAATGTTGCGTTTAAGTTTGTGGACGATCGGAACTTTATGCAAGCTTTGATTCGTACCATCGAAGGTACTATTCGTAGTTTTGTGGCTACCAAAAAACAAGCTGAAATTCTAAGTCTTCGTACCGAAATTATTCAGGAAGTGAAGAAGCATTTGGATGATACACTCGAGCAATGGGGTTATCATATGATTGATATTCAGTTGAACGATATCACTTTCGACGAAGAAATTATCAAATCCATGTCGCGTGTAGTGGCTTCGAATAACCTGAAAGCTGCTGCCGAAAACGAAGGACAAGCTTTGTTGATTACCAAAACAAAAGCTGCCGAAGCCGAAGGTAATGCTATCAAGATTTCTGCACTTGCCGAAAAAGAAGCTGCGCAACAACGTGGACAAGGTATTGCTTTGTTCCGCGAAGAGGTAGCCAAAGGTATGGCACATGCTGCTAAAGAAATGACTGATGCCGATTTGGATGCTTCATTCTTGTTGTTCAGTATGTGGACCGAAGCTATTAAGCATTTTGGAGAAACAGGTAAGGGCAACGTTATCTTTCTTGATGGTTCTACCGACGGTATGACCAAAACGGTAAACCAAATGATGGGCATGATGAAGATGAACGAAAAGGCTGAGTAACAATTATGCTAATCTATAACAAGAGGGTGTCCCAAAAGGTCATCCTCTTGTTGTTTAATATAAGTATTGGGGTTGAAGAACTGAATTTTGAAATTAAACAAAGGCAAATCGCTCATTTCAATGCTAAAATACTTAATTATTCTTAATTGTACGATTGTGTTTATAATATTGTTTGGTTTATAATATAAACTGATTTATATTTGCAGCGAATTAATCAACTAAACAAAAATAATTTAAATACAATTTCATTATGGAAGAAAAAAACTTAACTGAGAAAGCAAGTTTAGAACTTATTTCTCAAATGATCACGAGTTCCCGTCGGAAGTTAGAGGACGGGAATGGAATCCCTTTCCTTATTTGGGGTTATACCACTTTCTTTGTATCACTTTTGGTTTACTATTTTATCAATGCCACTAGTGACTATCACTATCATTTTCTTTGGTTTCTTATTCCTGTAATTGGTTCTATTGGGATGTTTATTTCTAAAAGAAACAAAGCTAAACATTCCGGACATGCCATGAATTTTATTGAACGTGTCATCGGTAATATCTGGATGGTGATTGGTATTGCTGCATTTTTAATTAGTGTAGGTGCATTTCTTGTTCGTTTCCCTGTACTACCTCTAATGCTTTTGCTTATGGGAATTGGAACGACTTTGACAGGTCTCACTATTAAATTTAAACCTGTAATTATAAGTGGTTTTATCGGAATGGCAAGTTGTGTATTACCTTTTATTATCGACGGAAATGAGCAAATACTTGTTTTTGGAGTTATTTATCTGATTATGATGGTAGTTCCTGGACATATATGGAATTATAAAGGGAGAAAAAAACATGTTTAAGGAACTCAATCCGTTGCTTCATTCCGAACTTCGGCTGGGTATCATGTCTATACTTATTTCGGTAGAAGAAGCCGACTTTGTGTATATTCGAGAAAAGACCGGTGCGACTGCTGGAAATATAAGTGTTCAAATAGAGAAACTTAGTGAAGCAGGGTACATTGAAGTAAGCAAAGGATTTTTAGGGAAAAGAACCCGGACGGCCTGCAAAATAACGGAAAAAGGAGTAAATGCTTTTGAAGAATATGTAGAAGCTCTGAAGAGTTATTTGGATATTAAAAGGCGATGAATAAAATTTCAGCTTATTATAAGAATAAAACCGAATCTGGGTTTCATCATGAGATGATACTATTGAACTCCTTCAGAGTTCTGTTCTATCTGTTATTCTTTTCCGCCGGTTTTACCGGCGGTTATTCACATTAAATCCTTTCAGGATTTTTTAATTGAAAAATATTCCTTCTCTTATGTGATTTTTAGTCTCTTTTTTCGACTAATACTTCAAAATTAAAATCTTCGGAATGGATAACGACAAACTGCAAACTGATTTTATAGAAATTATAGAGGATAATAAAAAGTTGATTTATAAAGTCAGCCATATGTATTGTGATAATGCAGATGATGTAAAAGACTTGTTTCAGGATATTATTTCGAATTTGTGGATAGCTTATCCCAATTTTCAACAGCAATCAAAAGTAAGTACATGGATTTATCGTGTATCATTGAATACTGCTATCTCTTGGTTTCGTGATTATACTAAACAGTCAAAAAAGATTGAATATACAAACTGGATTCCCAATATAGCGGATGAAACAGATCGTACTATTGATGAATTGTGTGATCAATTATATAGGGCGATAGACACATTGGGTAAAATAGACAAAGCAATCATCATGTTGTTTCTGGATGATACTCCGTATGATGAAATTGCCGAAATAGTAGGGTTGACTAAAACAAATGTGGCTACAAAAATCAGTAGAATCAAACAACGGCTTAAAGATTTTTTGTCTAACAATTAAATTTGAAGATTATGGAAATAGAAGAATTAAAAGCAATTTGGCAGCAATACGATAGTAGACTTGATCATCTCGAAAAACTCAATAAAAAACTTATTTTGGAAACACTCACCAAAAAGCCTCAGAAGAAATTAAACTGGATGAAATATCGAAGTCTTTATACTTTAATTATACTTCCTACTGTGCCAATAATTGCATTCCACGATTACTGGAAAATTGAAAATATAGATTTGAAGTTTGTAATTGGTTGTTTCTTTACTTTATCAGTATGCATTTATTTATGTTATGTTGAATTTAAAAGTTATATGGCATTAAAAGGAGTAGATTTAAGTAATGACTCAATTATTGAATCTGCAAGGAAGGTCTCTGTTTTTAAGAGTATTGTTATCAATAGACAAAAGTCTATTCTAATGACTTCTCCGATTCTTCTTGCCGGTATATTATTGATATGTTGGAAAGGTTTTCATTTCGATTCGTATACCATTATGTTTATGCTATGTCTATGTCTTTTTTCGCTATCCAAGAGCATTATACTGTTTAAGAGATATAAAGAAAAAATTGATAAATTACATAAAGAGATACTTGATTTAAATGAATCTATAGAGTAAGTAGCTATCTGTAATTTGTTGAGCAACTAAGGTATTAGACCTTGTTTGAGTTAAATATAGTTAATGTTTATTTCTTCCTGTTATTGTAATTGTCTGGTATTGTATATCTTAAATTGATGTAATTTAAATTAATTCGACAAATTATAGTACTATGTATTGCATAGTACCAAAAATGCAATTATATTTGCAACCTGAAATCTAGCTGTGTTTTGGAGTATGTTTGAAATACAGTGATGTAAAAGTCACTAAATTTGATGTTTAGTGATCGAATAAATAATATTTATGAATAAAAACCTTGTATTTTTGTAAATTCAATTTCTAATATAAACTAATAATCCTATCAAAAAATGAAAAAACTAATTTCATCTGTATTTTTAGCCTTTTTGGCTGTTTCGTTGATGGCTCAAGCGCCTGTAACGCTCAAATTGAACCTTGAAAAAGGGAAAGTTTATAAAGTGAGAAACACCAGTAAGCAAGTTATGCAAATAACTGCTGGCGGACAACAAATCAATATGGATATAACATCCAATACTGTTGTTAGTTATAAAGTGCTTAAGCAAGAAAATGATGTTATGGATATTGAATTTAAATTCGATACTATTGCTTCTAAAACTGTTTCGCCAGTGATGAACAGAGAAACGAATTCGGCTAAACCTGCCGGCAATGATCCTGTGGAAAAAATCATGAACAAGATGAGTAGTAACGCCATTATTGCAAAAATATCGACAGCTGGAAAATTTGTTGATTTTGTAACTTATCCTAAGTTTAAAGATAATGTTATGATGGTGTTGGATTCGATTCCTGCGGGAAAAAGAGATCAGGCCAAAACAGTTGCTGATATGTTATTGAAAGAATCGGCTGTAAAAAGTATGATTGAACCTATGTTTGCTTACTTGCCGGAGGTTGCTGTGAAAACAGGAGATAGTTGGGAAACAACCTATGTAACATCGGCAAGCGGTATATCGATGATAACGCTTAATTCGTTTGCCCTGAAAGGTGTGGAAAAGAATGTGGGTACTATAAGCGGTAAAATGGAAATCGAATCACTGCCTTCAACAGATCCTAATGCTCAAACTTCTCAGGAGATAAAAGGGAACATGACTTTTGAGGGTACAATAGATGTAGCTACAGGAATGGCTTTGAAAAATACAACTAAAGGTCGTATTGAAGGAACAATCACTCAAAAGGCCAATGGTCAGGAAATGAAAATGCCGTTGGTCATCGATTCTCAATCGGAAACGACAATGAGTAAATAAGATCAGGCAATTCAATAGCCACTAAATTTATAAAGAATAATGAATAAAATTCTCATAGTACTGTTTTGCTTTGTTGCCATTAATATAAATGCCAGACAAGTAATAACAGGAAGTCTAACCGACAAAGAAACCGTAAAACCTGTTGACGGAGCAAATGTAGAGTTACTACAGTTGCCCGACAGCAGTGTTGTGGAATTGTCGAAATCAAGTTCCGAAGGTCTATTTATGTTCTATAAAGCGGATACCGCCAAAACCTATTGTTTAAGGGTAAAACATTTAGCCTACAAAGCCACACTGATTGCTGTTCCTAAAAAGAAAGGAATGATCAATAATTTGGGTGCCATTTCTTTAGATCCGCGTACCTTCAATTTTAAAGAAATTGTAGTAAACGGAACAAGAGTAAAGGTTACCGAGTTGGGCGATAGAACCATTTACGGTATTCCTGATGGCATCCGTAAAACTTCGACTGATGGACTCGATGTGATTCGAAAAGTTCCCTCGGTGCAGGTTGACTATTTGAATGAGAACATTACGGTAAACGGAAAATCGAACGTAAAGATTGAAGTTGATGGTGTAACCCGCAATAAGGAATACCTGAAACGACTTCATCCTTCACAAATTTCGAAGATGGAAGTTATCACCAGTCCTTCGGGAAAATATGATGCTGATGTGGATGCTGTAATTAATATCGTAACTAATCCGGCCATGAAGTATGGTTTGAAAGGTACGGTGAACGTGATGGCATTGCCAGTTGGTACGGATACTTATATGGCTAGGGCAAATGCAAGTCTGGATTATGGGTTGGAGAAAATATCATATTATGTGGCTGCTACGGGTATGCTTCAGGATTTCGATATTAAAACGGATATGACCCGTATTGCAGGAGCAAACCAAATGCAGCGCAACAGCGATCTGTTTATGAAAGGGAATAATAAAAATTTAAACTTCGGAATTATTTACGATCCGGATGAATTCAATAATTTGAACCTGAATGTTTCGTATAACGGTTACGGATCAAAGAATAATACTGATGCGTGGAGCTATAATAGTTCAAGCAGTTTGATGAACAATATTTCCCGAACATTGAGTAATACGAAGTCGAATAATGACGGACTGACTTCATCGCTTTTTTATAAACATAAGTTTGATAAAAAGTCTCAGCACGGTTATGAAGTGGAGTTGAGCTATTTCAATAGTTTGGATAATAACTCTACAACCGATTTCCAGAACAGCAATTATAGTCCGGCTGATACTTCACTGCTTTTTACAAGTGCCTGGCTAACCGAAAAAAGTAAGACTAAAACGCAGACTTTGTCGGGTCAGACCAATTATACCTTGCCTTTTGATAGCGTTTATTCGTTTAATGCCGGTGTGAGTGGAAATTTCAATAAGTATGCTATTGATAATACGAGTTCTCTTTCTTCAGCTCCTAACCTCGATTATTCCGATTTACGTTTGGGCGGTTATGCCGAGTTGTCGAGGAATTTCAAAAAAGGTAGTCTGAAGCTTGGTTCACGGTTTGAAACATCGCATGTGGAAATTAATTCTATATCAAACACGAATTATTTTTCACCACTTCCTTATGCAAATGCTTCGCTTAAGTTTAATGACAACCATAGCGTCAAACTGGCTTACTCCAGAAGAGTAATCCGACCGGGTGCAGGACAACTTAATCCGTTTGTCAGTCAGGTCGACAGTCAAACAGTTAGTCGTGGTAATCCTGATTTGAAACCGGCATATCGTGATAATTTTCAGTTTACCTACAATGTAAAAGTTGGGGTGAAGAAAGTAACTATCAATTTGGCTCCACAATTGTTTTACGAGGCTAAAACCGGACTTATTCAAACCATAATCAGTCAGAAAGGAAATACAAATGTATTTGAAAGTATGCCGGTCAATGTGTCCAATGGTTATGAAACGGGAGCTGCTTTATCGGTAAACTCGCAGATAGGAAAGGTTATGTTTAATTCCAATTTCAGATACTCGTTCAATCATATCGACAAGTATCTCAATCAGATAAATGCAACCAACCAACGAAGCTGGAACTGGAATTCGTTTGTAATGGCACCTTTACCACTTGATCTGAAATTTATTTCAATGTTCCAATTCAGTGGCCCGGTGTTAGACGGACAAACGGAAACAAAGATGTCGCCATTTTATATTTTTGGTCTTATCAAGCAGTTTAAGAACAATAGTACACTGGCTCTTTTGTCCTTTAATCCTTTTGCCAAGAATTTTTTCGACAGTAAAGCAACCTTGCAGAATAGTACCATTTACCAACGTACAGAAATGTATATGAAGACGCAGGTAGCCTTTGCAGTATCTTATAGTTACAACTTTAAAATTGGAAAGAGTGTAGAAAAACAAAAACATAGTGTTGAACAACAAATTGAAGAGGGTGGTTTAAAAATACCAAGTTTCTAATCTTTGTTGATAGGCTTATATAGAATACGGGTTTCAGAAGTGCAAAACTTCTGAAACCCGTATTTGTTTTTATGGTTTTTATATTGCGACCGAAAGGAGTAATATCGCGAAGCTAATAACGCCGCAGGCAACTAATTATTCTCTCCACCTTTTGGTTATATCAGCAAACGCATCAATGCGTCTGTCGCGGAAGAAAGGCCACATGCGACGAACGGTTTCGGTACGTGATAAATCTATTTCTACAATTGTATTTTCGTCTTTATCATTTGCAGTCTGGGTAATTATTTCACCTTGCGGACCTGCCACAAAACTATTTCCCCAAAATTGTATACCATTCGTTACTCCTGAAGGATCGGGTTCGTAACCGGTACGATTGCAGGAAATAACGTGAAGTCCATTGGCCACAGCATGTGCACGTTGCGAAATAACCCACGCATCGGTTTGTCGTTGTTTCTCATCATCGGTATCCGTACTTTCCCAACCAATGGCGGTTGGATAAATCAATACTTCTGCTCCTGCCATAGTCATTAGTCGTGCAGCTTCGGGATACCATTGATCCCAACAAACGAGTACGCCCAATTTTCCGACTGAAGTTTGAATCGGTTCAAAACCTAAGTCTCCCGGAGTGAAATAAAACTTTTCGTAATAAGCCGGATCGTCAGGAATATGCATCTTACGATATTTGCCGGCTATGGTTCCATCTTTCTCAATCACTACGGCGGTATTATGATGCAAACCCGGAGCACGTTTCTCGAATAATGAAAGAACGATTACCACGCCAAGCTCTTTTGCCAGTTTTCCAAACGATTTGGTGGAAGGACCGGGGATGGTTTCTGCTTGTTCAAAAACTGAAGGATCTTCTGTCTGGCAGAAATACAAGCCATTGTGCAACTCTTGCAGCACAATCAGTTCAGCTCCATTTGCAGCGCAGGTACGTATGTTATTTTCCAGTTTTGCTATGTTCTCAGAACGGCTGGCTGTATTAGATTGTTGAATAAGCCCTATTTTCATATTCTTCGATATTTACTTCGTGATATTTGCCTTCGGCGTTATTAGCTTTGCGATTTTCTTACCGCTTATTTCTTACCGCTGGGATATTGCATCGTTACACAATGCAGCGACCCATGTTGTTTGATTAATGCGTTACAATTGATGCCAACTATTTCTCGGTCGGGAAAGGCTTTTTGCAATTGTTCTTTTGCAATTTCATCTTTCGGCGAATTGTAAGTTGGTAACAGAACGGCTCCGTTTATGATTAAAAAATTGGCGTAAGTAGCAGGTAACCTTTCGCCTTCAAAATAAACTTCGTCAGCCATTGGAAGTGCAATAAGTCTGAAATACCTGTCGTCAGAAGTTTTAAATTTGCGAAGCTCTTTTTTCATTTTCTTCAATTCTTCAAAATGGTCATCTTTCGGATCATCACATTTCACGTAGGCAATGGTGCTTCTGTCACAAAGACGCGCCAGAGTATCAACATGACTATCGGTATCATCACCGGCTAAGTAACCGTGATTCAACCAAAGTACCTGTTTCAGGCCAAAATATTCTTTTAGTTTTACCTCTATGTCTTCTTCGGATAGATTGTTGCGATTATCAGAAAGCAGGCATTCTGCTGTAGTCAAAATAGATCCTTCTCCATCCGATTCAATGCTACCACCTTCCAACACAAAATCAAAACAGTTTCTGTGTCCCGCGTCACCAAAAATTCCGGCTGCGTAGAGTTTGCGGGTAATCATATTGTCGTGATTGGCAGCAAACTTCATTCCCCAACCGTTGAAGGTGAAATCATAAACAACCGGTTTTCCATCTTCAAGAACCGTTATTCCGCCATGATCGCGTGCCCAGGTATCGTTCGTTGGCATCTCAGCAAAAGTGATTTTTGATAAATCAGCATCACCCAGCAGTTCCTCCACTTCATCGGTATCCGTACAAACAATCAACAGATTTTGGTGTTTGATAATCTCACGGGCAATGTTCACAAAGCACTCGTTTACTTCGTCGAGCATATCAGCCCAATCGGTTTCGGAATGCGGCCATGTCAGTTGAACAAATTGTTGTTCAGCCCATTCGGCAGGTAATATTTTTGTCGGTTTTGAATTCATTTTTTTTACCACTGAGGTATTAAGTTCACAAAGAGGCACTAAGTTTAGTGTCTTAGCGTGTATTTCTTCCGCAAAAATACAAAAAAAATGTTGTTCGTTCAATTCTCAATGGTTTTGAGTAATTTTGTGCCGAATAATAATATTCATCCGCTATCTTTAAATCAACGGATATTGTCAGCTAATTATTCGTTTTTGAACTTACAAGCTAAAACTTGTAACTCGTAACTAAATTCTTGTAACTATTTATATGAAAGACATAGTAATTCTTTATTCGGGTGGAATGGACAGTTCGGTAGCACTATACAAATATGCCGATGAAATCAGATTGGCAGTTTCGTTCGATTACGGGTCCAAACACAACAAAATTGAAATAGGATATGCCGCTCAAAATTGTAAATCGCTTGGTATTGAGCATCGAATTGTAGACATTGACTTGAACAAGATGGGCTTTGTATCCGATTTGTTGAAATCGGGTGGTGATATTCCGGATGGTCATTATGAGGACGAAAGCATGAAGAAAACAGTCGTTCCGTTTCGTAATGGCATTATGTTGAGCATTGCCGCCGGTATTGCCGAAAGTATGGATTGCAATCGCTTGCTTATTTCCAATCATGCCGGCGATCATGCTATTTATCCCGACTGTCGCCCTGAGTTTATCAACAGCATGAGCGATGCCATTCGTTTTGGAACGTACAATAATGTGGAGATTTTTGCTCCGTTTACCAATTTGACAAAGCGGGAGATTGCTTTGATTGGAAAAGAAATCAATGTGCCTTTCGAAAAAACATATTCCTGTTACAACGGTCAGGAAGTACATTGCGGTACGTGTGGTACCTGTACCGAACGCAAAGAGGCGCTGGAAGGATTTGATAAAACGGAATACAGGAAGTAGATAAAAGATAAAAGATAAAAGATGAATCGACTGTCAATTAGGTACTAAACGTATTGGGTCGATTTTACCATTTGTTCTAAATTGCATAAAAATAAATATTTATTCATTTTTGTATTTCATCAAAAACAACTATTTTTGTAGGCTGTTTTTATTTGCGCAGATTTGAAAAATCTGCGGTCAATGAAATACAATTATTTAGCGTTCAACTAGTAAGAAAAATAAAGAAAATGGGAAAAGTATTGATTATCGGCGCCGGAGGCGTGGGAACTGTTGTGCTAAACAAAGTGGCTCAAAATTCGGATGTATTTACTGAAATCATGTTGGCCAGTCGTACCAAATCAAAATGCGACATAATCGCTGCAGACGTAAAAAAACGTTTTGGAGTGGAAGTGAAGACAGCACAGGTTGATGCTGATAATGTACCCGAACTTGTAACATTGCTCAACGCATATAAACCTGAATTGCTTATTAACGTAGCACTTCCATATCAGGATTTGACGATAATGGATGCTTGTCTGGAAGCCGGCGTAAACTATTTGGATACTGCCAACTACGAACCGAAAGACGAGGCTCATTTTGAATATAGCTGGCAATGGGCGTACAAAGAACGCTTCGAAAAAGCAGGCTTAACGGCTATTCTTGGTTGCGGTTTCGACCCGGGAGTAACGAGCATTTATACTGCCTATGCAGCTAAACATCATTTCGACGAGATTCATTATCTTGATATTGTGGATTGTAATGCTGGTGATCATCATAAAGCATTTGCAACCAACTTTAATCCGGAAATCAATATTCGTGAGGTAACTCAACGTGGAAAATACTGGGAAAACGGACAGTGGATCGAAACTGAACCACACGAAATTCACATGCCATTGAATTATCCAGAAGTTGGACCAAAAGAATCGTATGTAATCTATCACGAAGAATTGGAATCGTTGGTTAAAAACTATCCAACTATCAAACGTGCCCGTTTCTGGATGACTTTTGGACAAGAATACCTGACACATTTACGTGTTATCCAAAATATCGGAATGGCTCGTATTGACGAAGTGGAATACAACGGACAAAAAATTGTTCCGATCCAATTCCTGAAAGCTGTTCTTCCAAATCCGAGTGATTTGGGTGAAAACTACACAGGAGAAACTTCTATCGGTTGTCGTATCAAAGGATTGAAAGATGGCAAAGAAGTAACTTACTACGTGTACAACAATTGCAGCCACGAAGCAGCATACAAAGAAACCGGTGCGCAAGGCGTAAGCTACACTACCGGAGTTCCAGCCATGATAGGTGCTATGATGTTCTTCAAAGGCGAATGGCGCAAAGCAGGTGTTTATAATGTTGAAGAATTCAATCCCGATCCGTTTATGGAACAATTGAACATTCACGGTTTGCCTTGGCACGAATTGCATAACATTGATTTGGAATTGTAAGCACAGTCTAAAACTATGATTAAATGATTCAGATGATTTTAGTCTAAAAATTATACATTAATAAAAATAACTAAAGATGATTGTTGTGATTTTTTATTGCAACAATCATTTTTTCTTAAGAGACAGACGAAATCAAAAATAGTTATGATTAATGAGCAATACAAATATTCTGCATTGACAGAGAAAATCATTGGCTGCGCAATTGAAGTTCATAAAATTTTAGGCAATGGTTTTCAGGAAGTGATTTACCAACGAGCATTGGAAATGGAAATGAATCTTCAAGGGCTTAAGTTTAGTCGTGAGTTTGAAATGCCAATATTCTATAAAAATAATAGAATTGGAACTCGTCGGGTCGATTTTCTTGTTGAAGAAGTTATTTCAGTCGAAATCAAAGCGGTAATTCAACTGGAGGATGTTCATTTGGCACAGGCCATTAATTACCTTGAAGCCTATAATTTGGAAATTGGACTTTTGATAAATTTTGGCTCAAAAAGTTTGACTTTTAAACGTCTTACTAATTCAAAGTTCAAATCCTAGAGATTGTAAAATCATAATAATCATTTAATCAAAAAAATCATAGTGCAGACAGACTCTCAAAATATACCTTCCCCTTGCTACGTATTAAACGAAGCAGCATTTCGCAAAAATCTGACATTAATAAAATCGGTTAAAGAACGAGCCGGTGTTGAAATCATTCTCGCTTTCAAGGCTTTTGCTATGTGGAGCGTGTTCCCCATTGTGCGCGAATATATTCCTTATTCTACTGCCAGCTCATTGGCTGAGGCGCGTCTGGCATACGAAGAAATGGGCAGCAAGGCGCATACCTACGGACCGGCGTATACCGATCGTGAATTTCCTGAAATAATGCGTTGCAGCAGTCATATTACCTTCAACTCTTTGCAGCAGTTCGAGCGTTTTTATCCACAAACTAAAGCGGAAAATATATCGTGTGGGTTGCGAATCAACCCTGAGTTTTCGGATGTGGAAACGGATTTGTACAATCCTTGCGCACCCGGATCACGATTGGGTGTAGTGGCCGAACTGTTGGGCGATACACTTCCCGAAGGAGTGGAAGGGTTGCATTTTCATACACTGTGTGAGTCTACTTCTTTCGATTTGGAGAGAACATTGGCGGTAGTGGATGAAAAGTTTGGCAAGTTCTTTTCGCAAATCAAGTGGTTGAACATGGGCGGTGGACATTTAATGACCAAAGAAGGGTATGATACCGAGCACTTGATTTCGTTGTTGAAGACATTCAATGCGAAATATCCCCATCTGCAATTGATTTTGGAACCGGGAAGCGCTTTTGCCTGGCGAACCGGCGTGTTGCTGTCTTCGGTAGTTGATATTGTGGAGAATAAAGGCATCAAAACCGCCATGCTCGATGTGTCTTTTGCCTGCCACATGCCCGATTGTCTCGAGATGCCCTATAAACCGGCTATTGTTGGAGCGACGGATGCTATTCCGGGCAAACCGACCTATCGGATGGGTGGAAACAGTTGTTTGTCGGGTGACTTTTATGGTGATTGGTCGTTCGACAAAGAATTGAAGATTGGTGACCAGATCATTTTTGAAGATATGATTCATTACACCATGGTGAAAACAACTATGTTCAACGGTGTTTCGCATCCGGCGATGGGTATGTGGACGAAGGAAAATGAATTCAAACTGATTCGCGAATTCGGATACGAAGACTACAAAAACAGAATGTCATAAATTAATGCATAATTCATACTGTACAATTCATAATTTGAAGATAAATTAATTGGTAATCAGATTATTTTGTACTTTTGTGCAGTGTGGATGATATGAAATTATTTGTGATCTATTATCCCTTAGTAAATTATAGAGAATAAGACTTGTAACTAATTACTCGTAACTAATACTAAGCTCTAAAATTAAACTACAATGGAAGATCTACAACAGTTTGCCGGTGTGTTAACATGGCTTATCCCTTTGGTTGTTATTTGTGCTCTTTGGGATGCCGTTTGGAAACTAATCGGTATGTGGAGAGCTGGTCGTAACAACGAATTGGCATGGTTTATTTGCATTGCAATTTTCAATACCCTCGGTATTTTGCCGATCATTTACATTCTAATGGATAACAATAAATCTGAAAAGAAAGAAAAATCAGAGGAATTGCCAAAAGAACAAACAAACTCACTTTAAAAATTATATATGTCTTTCGACTCTTTAGGATTATCTCCGGCTTTACTCAAAGCACTTGCTGATAAAAATTTCACTCAGTCTTACCCCATACAGCAAGAAGCCATTCCGGCCATTCTAAAGAAGCGTGATGTGTTGGGTATTGCCAAAACCGGTTCGGGTAAAACGGCTAGTTATGTGTTGCCTATTCTGATGAATTTGCAGGGTAAAACCGTTACTAAGAATCGGCACGTCAATGTGTTGGTATTGGTACCAACGCGTGAGTTGGCTATGCAGGTAAGCGAAGTCTTCATTACCTTTGGTGCTGTGCTTCCGGATCGAGTAAAGACAATGGCAGTGTTTGGCGGTGTTTCTATCAATCCGCAAATGATGGCTTTGCAAGGTGTCAATGTGTTGGTGGCTACGCCCGGGCGGTTGTTGGAGCTGGTTGAATCGAAAGCGGTTCATTTGTCCGAAATTGAAACACTGGTATTGGACGAAGCTGATAAAATGCTGAATCTTGGCTTTAGAGAAGAGATGAGTCTTATCTTTAAACTGTTGCCACGGAAACGTCAAAACCTTTTGTTTTCAGCCACTTTGAATGATGATGTGACCCGCATTCATCAAATCATTTTGCAAAACCCTATTGTCATAAAAATTGAAGAAGAAGTTGATACTTTTGATTTAATTTCGCAGTTGGGCTATTTTGTTTCGGAAGAGAAAAAAGGACCTTTGTTGCGTTACCTGATTAAAACCAACGACATGAAACAGGTGCTGGTTTTTGCCGACTCGGTGTATAAGGTCGACAATATCTCAGATAAGCTTCGCAAAAACGGGATTAAAGCGGCAGCCATTCATAGCAAGAAAAGTCAGGGTGCACGAACCGAAGCGTTGAGCAAGTTCAAATCGGGTGAAATTCGTGTGCTGGTGGCTACCGACTTGATTTCGCGCGGTATCGACATTCAGTTTTTGCCTTATGTGATCAACTACGAACTGCCCCGTTCACCAAAAGATTACATTCACCGCATTGGACGAACCGGTCGCGCTGAAAACCCGGGAGAAGCTATTTCACTAATCTCGCTCGAAGAGCAACACCATTTCCGCATTATCCAAAAGAAAATGGGCAAATGGGTGACAATGATTGATAGTGATAAGCTTGATTTGCAGGGATTTTAAATCAATGCATAATTGATAATGCATAATTGAAGAGAATATAGTTTGCATTTAAAAACTTGAAGTTAAGTCCTTGTAACTCGTAACTAACTACTTGTAACTAAAATATGAAATCCTTAGGCAATATAATCTGGTTGGTTTTTGGTGGAGCGTTGATAGCCGTTGAATATGTTATCTCCAGCGTGGCTATGATGGTTACCATTATTGGAATTCCATTCGGACTTCAAACTTTGAAATTGGCAGTGCTTGCTTTGTGGCCTTTTGGTAGTGAAGTACGTCCCCGTCCGGGTAATCCCGGCTGCTTGTCGACAATAATGAACATTATCTGGTTTTTTGTTGGTGGTTTTTGGATAGCGCTTACGCACCTTGCTTTTGGTGTTTTGTTTGGCATAACCATTATCGGTATTCCCTTTGCGTTGCAGCATTTTAAACTGGCCGGTCTGGCGTTAACTCCTTTTGGACGCGAAATTGTGTAATGATTTATTAATTTATTTGATGATAAAACAATACCTCCAACAACCCTATCCGCTATACGAAAAGCGCTGGAACATAATAGTTTCAATCAGTTTGTTTATTTCGTTTTTCATGCTGTTTTTTCAACCATTCGGATTGTCGGCTTTTGAAAGCAACTATCGCTTGTATTTCGAAATTGGCTATGGAGTTGTTACTTTTCTCGTTTTGCTTATCGATCTCTTTGCCTTTCCTTTGCTTTTCAAAAAAACGTTTAAGTTCCAGCAATGGACAGTGCTAAAGCAAATCATTTGGCAGGTATGGATTTTAGTTAGCATTGGTATTGTCAACTTCCTCTATTCTTCCTTTTTTCTTTCTTTTTCAAACAACCTGAAGGCGTTTCTTTATTTCCAGCTCTATACCTTGGTGGTTGGCATCATGCCTGTAGTGGTAGTGACGGTGATTAATCAAAACCGATTGCTTGCCGAGAATCTGAAGATTGCCAATGAGTATAACAATGACTTTACGACAAAAACCGATAACGCACCGGACAACGAAAAAGTGTGTTTGGTAGCCGAAAATAGCAAAGACAGACTTGAAGTAAATTCATCCGATCTTATTTACATAACTTCCACGGGCAATTATATTCAGGCTTTTTATCAAAAAGAGAATGACCTGAAGAGTATCGTCCTGCGCAATACCCTCAAACAAACCGAAGATCAGCTGAAAGAAAATCATTCAATGATAAAATGCCACAGAGCGTTTTTGGTGAATAAGAATAAGATTGTTCGGGTGAAAGGTAACTCGCAAGGTCTCCGATTAGTTTTAGAGGGTACCGACGAGGAAATTCCGGTATCGCGGAACCTTTCCAAAAGTTTGATGGACATTATCAATGCCTGATTGCTGCGTTCATTTATCCCACAACTAAGCAGCCCGTCACAGTTCGTAGCATTTCATCACAAAAGCTTACCATATATCCCTGAAATTTTAGAGTACAAAGGCTTTCCTATAAGTTTGCACTGCAATTCAAAACGATTGCATAATAAATTTATTCACTCTATAATTTCAAACAAATGAAAAAACATTGGATTCTTTTTGTAGCTATCGCTCTACTTCTAGTGGGAGCTGTTCTTTGTGCCGTTAGCGGTAATGTGTTCACTATTGCAGGACACGAGTTTCATTATTTCTCGTCGGGCGATTATGCCATGGGTGTGTTTGCAGCGGGGACTTTTTCCATCGGTATTTTTTCTGCCGGTATCTTTTCAGTGGGCATCTTCTCTATTGGTATCTTTAACGTGGGCTTGTACGCTTTGGGCTTTTTTGTGTATGCGTGGAAGAAAAAATATCCGGACATTTTTGATAAAAAGGAATAGTCTTTTTTGAACATCTTTTAAAACAGGTTTGAAGCTCTTTTCAGACCTGTTTTAGTTTTTTTTAATGCTCAATTTCATCAATTCATTCTCTTTCAGTTGCCCGTTGTCTATCATAAACCGAACTACTTTCAGGCTTTTGGGTTCTTTTACAGGGATTTTCTTTATCAAAGAGTTGATGGACAATTCCTCTGAAGTTAATAGTTGCAGAATGTCCAGGCGGATGGTTTCAAATTCCTCGTCAGTAAGTTCTGTTTCTCTTCGCTTCTGACAAATATCACATTTTCCGCATGGTTTGGTTTCTTTTTCGCCAAAATAGGAGAGGAGCACCTGGCTGCGACAGATATTTTCCTCTTTGGCATAGTCCAATACACTTTTTACCCGTGAAATATAGCGCTCGCGGCGGTCGTCGTAAGCTTCTTTACCGAGCACTACCCGTTCGGTTTCTACCCGTTCGTGCACAAAAGTGAGGTAGGGCGTTTTCTTTCGGGGAATAAACAGGATAATATGTTCCTTGGCCAACGCAACGAGTTGTTCGTACACTTTGTCGCGTGTCCATTCCACCCGTTTGGCAATAGTATCTTCGTTTATCGATGCCAGATCGGTGAATAAACCGGTGTACGAACGCAACAAAATATGAATCAGTTTATCCTGATCGGGTGTTAGTTTCGATTTGTAGAGGTCATCCTTGTTGGCAATAAAAAGCAGGCGCGATGAGCTGTCCTGCTCGTCGGTAAGTTCCAGGTAACCTGCCTGCTGAAGAATTTTGAGGCAATTGTACGAAATAAGAATGGGTAGTTTAAACTTAGCGCAGAAATCACCAATATCGAAGGCAAAAACGCGGTCCAGTCCCGAGCCGACACCCATTTGCAGGTAATTGCCCAACGCTTCGTACACCTTGCGCACCATCTCTTTTCCGGGGAAAGTGTCGGTAACGCGTTTACGCATCTTTACTGCATCGCCATTGTTGTAAAGCAGCACAGCAAAGGCCTTTTTCTCATCACGACCCGCACGTCCTGCTTCCTGAAAATAGGCTTCCACCGAATCGGGTAAATCCATGTGCACCACTGTGCGCACTTCCGCCTTGTCTATTCCCATACCAAAAGCATTGGTAGAAACAATCACGCGTGTCTCTCCCGATTTCCAGCGGCCTTGCTTGGCATCCTTGTTTTCGTTTTTTAGTCCTGCGTGGAAATTCTCTGCCAAAATGCCGTTGTGATTTAGAAAATCGGCTACCTCTTTGGTCTTTTTTCGATTGCGGACATACACCACTGATGTGCCTGGAACACTGTTCAATATTTTGAGCAGATGCTCGTCTTTATTTTCCACCGTGCGTACCACGTACACCAGATTGGAACGTTGAAAGCTCTTTTGGAAAAGATTAGGTTCGCGAAAAAGCAACTGTTTCTGAATATCGTCCACCACTTCGGGCGTAGCCGTGGCGGTAAGCGCCAGCACCGGAACGTCGGGCAGTATCTCCCGTATATCGGCAATGCGGAGGTAGGAGGGACGAAAATCATAACCCCACTGCGAGATACAGTGCGATTCGTCCACAGCAATCATACACACGGTGGCTTGCTTTATTTTTTGCAGGAAGATAGGAGTTGCTAACCGTTCGGGCGAAACGTACAGAAATTTATAGGCGCCAAACACAGAGTTGTCGAGCGTAAGCATAATGTCGTTTTGCGACATGCCTGAGTAAATGGCTGCGGCCGTAATTCCCCGTTTTTTCAGGTTCTCAACCTGATCTTTCATTAAGGCAATAAGCGGTGTAACTACTATACAAATGCCGTCCATAGTCATTGCCGGTACCTGAAAAGTCAGTGATTTACCACCACCCGTTGGCATAAGTCCAAGCGTATCTTTACCCGACGCGATGCTGCGGATAATATCGCCCTGCAATGCCCGAAACTCATCATAGCCCCAGTATTGTTTAAGTATGGAAAGGTATTGTTGCATAGGTTCTCTTGGTTAGTGGGGGCGCACTTTAAGTCGCACTCCCACTTTGAATTTTTTAGTGTAGAACGATTTTAAATCGGACTCCCACTTTTATTGAGATAACAAAAATACGAATAAGTTTCCAAACAATAGTGGGAGTACGAGATTGAACTCATACTCCCACTCTTTTATCTCAACGATCAGTTACCTTTGGCTTGCTTTCAGCACTTCGCGAACTTCGTCCTTGCAGTTTCCACAAACTTTATCCAGGAAAAACTCTTTGTTTATCTGGTCGACTGTTCTGTAACCATTTTCTCTGATGGCAGTTGCAATTGTTCTTCTATGTATGTCATAACAACCGCAAATAATTGGATCTAGTGTCATGATTGTAAATTTTCGGAAACAAAAATACAAATAAGATTTGGTTTACGTGCATATACTAAAGGCTTCGCTCAGTGCGAAGCCTTTAATGCTAATTGATTTATAGTTTTTTTAGAATGTTGACTGTTATTGAAGTCTGAATACAACAGGTAAAGTATAGCGCACCGATACTTTTTCGCCTTTTTGTTCCCCCGGTATCCAATAGCCGAGCAGCTTTACTACCCGCAGTGCTTCCTTGTCGAGGCTCGGGTCTAAGCTGCGAAGAATTTGAACATCTTCTACCTTTCCTGTTTTGGATACTACAAACCCGAGAATCACTTTTCCTTGTATTCCGTTATTTTGCGCTACAGTTGGATATTCAATATGCTTCGAAAGAAACTCCATGAGTGCCTGGTCACCTCCGGGATATTCCGGCATTTTTTCCACCACATCATAGATTATGTTTCCTAATGAATCCTTTTCTAGCCTGACTTCTGCTTTCGAAACCGGGTTCTCTCTTTTACTAATAGCAATGATAACTCCATTTGCCGCAGCTGTACCATACTTTTCTATCAGTTCCTTTTTTTCCTTCTCCTTTTTGGGAACAATGGTATTCAAGGATGTTAACTTGGAAGAATTCAACCACTTTGACTTGAATGATATTGGCAGTATTTGTCCATCTAATACAATTTGTAAGTTATCGAATTTTACGTTAGAACTATGCCAACTGGGTTCTCCCATATTTTTAAAAACTATTGGTAGTGTATTATCTATATTTTCCTTTTTTCCATTTATTTCGCCGGGTATCCAATCCGGCATTTCAGAAACGACTCTCAATGCTGCCGAGTCCATTCCCGGACTAGCACTAGTTACAACTTTCGGATCTTTCACCTTGCCCGACCGATCAATAACAAACTGAACTATTACTTTCCCTTGATTCCCATTTTGCATGTCAATAATAGGATATTTTATGTGCTGTACGAGATAGTTCATTAAAGCTTTATCACCGCCCGGAAATTGAGGCATTTTGTTGACAATTTTGTAGTTCTGTTCGTTGGATACTATTTTACACTTTAATGTATCATAGTGTGAATTCATCATGTCATAAGTGTTCAATAAAAGCACTCCATTTCGGGCAGCTTGACCGTATTGTTCAATGAGTTTGTTTTTGAAGGCTTCGGGGAAAGGCTTCAAAATGAAACCAGTATCAATTTGTTCGCTATTGATAACTTCCAGATTAAATTTTAGTGGTAGCTTGATGCTGTCAATAACAATGAGCGTACTGTCAGTCATTTGCCAGTTTTCTCCGGCATTGTCTACAGGAGTATATTTGAATACTACTTGCATAACCCGATAAACAGGCACTTTCTTACCATTTAGTTCGCCGGGAATCCATCTCGGAAACGAGTTGATAACACGCAATGCCTCCTCATCGAGACTAGGGGATAGCTTCTTCACCACCTTTGCCTGAATAATCTGACCTATGCTACTAACAACAAACTGTATATATACTTTTCCTTCCAGTTTATTCCGTTGAGCATCCTCCGGATATTTTATATTTTGCTGAATAAATTCAATTCGTGCAGCGTTACCTCCCGGAAATTCGGGTTCTTTGTCGACAGCAGCCATAATTGTATCATTCTCGGCAATACTGTTCACGTTTTCTACAACTAAAGGGCTTGTCTTAGCATTGATGCCAATTACCAGAAAAAGGATGGCAGCTATAAGTAATTGAGGTCTGTTCATTTTATATTGAGAATTTAAGTAGTGATCTTTTTGTTCAAATTAATCGGGCATAAACATATACCGATGTGAAAATATTACGATACTTACTTTTTTTCTACTTCTCTTGTACCAATCAAAACCACACCATTCACAGCGTCTTTACCGTACTCTTTTGTCAATTGCTTGATGACTTCTTTTGTTTTTGGCTCAAGAACTTTGTACGAAGTAAGGTTGGCGTAACTGAGCCACGAAAGATCAAAAACCGATGGTAATCTGACACCGTCAAGCATCACAACTGTTTTCTCATTTGGTTTCCATGCTGCTTTTTCGGTTGTTGGAACGTTAAGTGTAAAGTTGACAGGCATGGTGACAAGAATATTTACTTTTTCGTTGCATTGTGTGCCTGGAATCCAGTCCGGCAGGGTATTGATAACGCGAATAGCTTCTTTATCCAGAAAATAATCGAGCGATTTTACTACTTTGACATCATTTATCTTTCCGGTTTTGTCAACAGTGAATCTAACCATCACTTTTCCTTCGGTCTTTAATCGCTTAGGCACAAAAGGATATTGGATGCTGTCGGCAATGTGTTTCAAAAGTAAATCGTTTCCACCTTCAAATTTTGGAATAGCGGCTACTTCTTTGCATCCGGTAGAGTCGGCCAAAGCGTAATACATTTCGTATTTGTTACTTTTTATCAACACTACTCCGTCGGCAGCTTGTTTGCCGTACTCTTTCATCAATCTGGCTTTTTCTTGTTCAGGAAATGGTTTGAACACTTTAATGTCATTGAATTTCCCAATGTTTAGAATGTCGATATTAAAGTTCTCCGGCATTTTTACGTCATCGATAATCACCAGTGTTTTTTCATTCACATCCCAGTTGGTACTATCAATGGCTACGTATTTAAAGGCGATAGGCAATGTCATGTTTACAGCCACATTCAACTCGTTCTGAATGCCCGGTATCCATGCCGGAAATGAATTTACAACGCGCAATGCTTCTTTGTCCAATAATGGCGATACGCTTCTGGCCACTTTTGCATTTTCAACCAAACCTTGTTTGTTGATAACAAACTGCAAAATAACTTTTCCTTCCTGTTTCTTTTTATACGCTTCGGCGGGGTACTTTGTGTTCCGATAAATGTAGTTCAACAGGGCTTTGTCGCCACCCGGAAACTTTGGCATACTATCGACGATGGAATAAACTGAATCCTGAGTTGGTGCCACCACCTGATTTTGGGCTTTCGTTGTAAAAGAGAAAGTAAACAGTAGCAGTAGTACGATGCTAATTTTGAAAATGTTGATGTTGGAAGTTGGTGTGTAATTCATAATGCAGCTTTAATAGTATGTTATTTCTGGTGTAAATACTTGTGAATAATTAATTGTAAATTTTCGGAAACAAAAATACAAATAAGATTTGGTTTACGTGCATATACTAAAGGCTTCGCCGAGTGCGAAGCCCTTAATGCTAATTGATTTATAGTTTTTTTAGAATGTTGACTGTTATTGAAGTCTGAATACAACCGGTAATGTATAGCGCACCGACACTTTTTTGCCACCCTGTTCCCCCGGTATCCAATAGCCGAGCAACTTTACTACCCGCAATGCTTCCTTATCGAGATTTGGGTCTAAACTGCGAAGAATTTGTACATCTTCTACCTTGCCTCTTTTGGAAACCACAAAGCCAAGAATCACTTTTCCTTGTATTCCGCTTTCTTGCGCTTCAGTTGGATATTCAATATGCTTCGAAAGAAACTCCATGAGTGCCTGGTCACCTCCGGGATATTCCGGCATTTTTTCCACCACATCATAAATTCCATTTGAAGATACAGGGCGGGTAATTGTAGTTTTGGATTGCTCTGTTTCCACTTTTTGAATAACTGTTGTTGCTTCTTTTTGTCTTGTAACTTTGTAGATGAAAAATGCGGCAATAAGAATAATGAGAACGGCAATTATCGTTTTTGTTGGTACCTTTTTTTCTTCTTCCATAATGATTGATTTTGATGGTTATAAATTTATTTATAAAAACAGGCTATTTCTTTTTCTCTTTTTTTGCGTCGAGTTCTTCTTTTATCTCTTTTATTCGATATTCTGTAGCATTGTAGTAGGAGCCAATCCCGCTACTTTGGTTTCTGCTCGTCTCAGTTGTTGGTCGTGTAGCCATAAACAGATTATAATAATTCAGCGCTTCTTCGGGCTTCTTCAATTCATTATCGTAAACTCCGGCAATAATATACAGTAGGCTTTTTTGTTCAGGTTTTAATTTGGAACATAATTTCAGATATTTGAGTCTTTCTGTATTGTTCCCGAATTCGTAACCTTTAGCAATGGCGTAGTTGTAATTATATAGAACCGAGTCTTTGGGCGTGATTTTGTTTATCCCTCTATTCAAATACGCAATTCCTTCTGGCTGATGTCCACTCAGGATAGCCGCTTTGCCCAAATAATAATAAACGGTTACATTGCTCGAATCCTTTTTTAATGCCTGTTTGAGGTGAAAATAGGCATCCGGATTGTCATTGTTGGCAAAGTAGCTTATGCCCAGATAGAAATGAGTGATAAACGAACTATCGCCTTGTTGATATAGTTTATTTAGGCGATAAATTGCCTGTGGGTGATTCTTTGTCATGCAATGTCCAATGCCGTTGTACTGGTTTATCACTTGATTCGAAGAGTCGGTTTGCAGATAGTTGGTAGTGCACTTCAGCAGTGCGTCGTAGTCGCTACTCAACAAATAGATATTCGACAATTTACTGAGCGTGTTGTAATCTTCTGAATTGTTTTTCAGGGCTTTTCTGTAAAAGTAAATCGATGAGTCCGGCTTTAAAACTTGCAGGTAACAATCCCCCAAAATGGGATATAAAACCGGTAGTGAATCTTCTTTCAATATCGGCAGAGCAAACTTTATGGTAGATTTCCAATCTCGGAGTTTGTATAAACTGTTCATGTAATTCAACTGTGCGAACCGGTTATTTGGTGCCGATTGAAGTGCCATGAAGTAAAAGAACTTCGATTTGGAATAATTACCGGACAGTTGATAACTCTCTGCCAGTTCGTTGACTGCCGAGATGTTGGTTGGATTTTGACGCACAATTTCTTCCAGCAGTACTATAGCAGATTTATACTGCGCAATATTCTTATAGCACTTAGCCTTTAGAAAATCCATGTCGGCCGATTTCTTTTCCTTCGAAATCAGTTGTATCGCTAATTCGTAGTCGTAATTTTTAAGTGCATTTTGTATGGCGTTGGTTTGTGCGTGAAGAATAGAGATGCAGCATGTAAACAAGATAAATAGTGTTTTTCTCATGTTTGTATTACATTAGTAAAAGCCCGATGTGAAATTTTGAGTTTTACATCGAGCTTCTATATTCCTATTTTGCTGGAAACTGATTTTTGGTTGTAATCAATACGACACCATTTTTGCCATTTTCCCCGTAGATAGACGTTGCCGATTTATCTTTGAGAACATCGATTGCTTGAATGCTGGAGGGAAGAAGTAAATTCATTTCGCTTTCTGTTGCTACTTTACCATCAATTACATATAACGGTTTTGCACCAGCAGGTAAATTGTTGAACTTTACGCCAGACTCTTCTTTCTTTGCACCATATCCTACAACGATTATTGGGTTTTCATTGGAGCTTATTGAGGGTTCAGGTGTTGTAGCACCGCCTTGCAGTTTGAATATAATAGGCAAAGTGTAGCGAACAGCTACTTTTTTGTCATTTTGCTCGCCGGGTATAAAATCTGGAAATGTGCTTATCATGCGTATTGCTTCTTTATCTAAATAGGGGTCTACGCTACGTAAAATTTCTGGATCAATTACTTTTCCTGTAGAACTGACAATAAAGGCGACAATAACTTTACCCTGAATCCCACTTTTTTGTGCTTCAACTGGGTATCTAATATTTCTTCCCAGATATCCCATCATTTCCTGTTCTCCTCCCGGATATTGTGGCATTTTTTCTACCACATCCCATGTCTTTTCGTCTTCTACGTTTTCTACCACCTTAACGGGGTCGGTCAACTCACCTGAACTTTTTGCAGGGGTTGTAAGACTTTTTTTCTCTGTAGCTTTTACTTCTTTTGTTGTGGTCAGGGCTTTCTTGGCCTTGTTGATGACTGTTTGTGCATTACTCGAAACAACCAGCGCCAATGCCAATGGAACGATAAGCGAGTATTTCAGTAGGCTCGCTTTTGCTGATTTTTTTTGATTCATCATAATAATACGTTTTTTTAAGGGTGATACATTAAATTTATTTCCAAGCTTATGCTCGGGAGTTTGATATGACAATTGCAACAGATGATATTGATAGGTTTGCGAATCAAAACCCGATTCTAGAACTTTGTTGTCGGCCAGAAATTCGAGGTTCTGTCGGATTTCGCGCTTGAGCAACCAGGTGGCAGGATTCAACCAAAGAATGATGGTCAGAACCTCGCTCACCAGTACATCGAAACTGTGTCCCTGACGGACATGTGTCAACTCGTGCGCTAGTATTTCTTTAGTTTCGTGTTCGTTATGCAACTCGGGATTCATAAACACCAACCGGAAAAACGAAAACGGTGTGACTTCTTTTTCGATGGCAATGATTCGGGTGTTTTGCACCATTTTCACTGTTCCATGTAGGCGGATGCGAAGAATTGATGCAAGTTGCAGGATAAATCGAACCAGAAGTATCAGAACTACCAAACCGTAAATTGCCATTGAAATATTTCCTAGGCTGAAAATGGATGTTTCCCTTACCGCAGTTACTGTAAATTCCGGTAAGGTGGCATAATCTACGATCAGTTTTTGAACCGGTTCTTGTTTTTGAAGCCAATTCTCGATAGATAGGAATGGGTACACAAACGAAAGCAATATGCTGAACAGCATATAATACCGACGGGTTCTCCAAAAAGTATCCCCGGCAAAGAATAATCGATAGAACAAGTAGAACAGTGCTATCGCAATGTTTACTTCTAGAAAATACATGAGTGCGTCGTTCATTTTTTCTCAATTAGTTTAATGATTTCCTGTAATTCTTCAGCTGATATTTTTTGTTTTTCTACAAAATAGCTCACCATTTCTTTATACGAATTATCGAAGTAGTTTTGCACCACGCTCGTCATAAATTTGGATTTGTACTCGCTCTCTTCCACCATTGTACAGTACTCGTAAGTATTGCCATAGCGGGTGCCTTTTACATATCCTTTTCGTTCCAGGTTTTTTATAATCGATGCCACCGTGGTGTAAGGTGGGGTGGGATCATCCATCTTTTGGATATAATCTTTTATAAATCCTTTTCCATGTTGCCAGATAATCAGCATCATTTCTTCTTCTTGATTTGTTAGCTTTTCCATACATTATTATTTCAATAATCCAATTAGTATTTCTTCCATCTTTCTAGTATTTTCCTTACTATAAGCATCATATTTATATGCAACATTCATATTCTGATCAATTATAATATGAGTAGGAAATGAATTGACATTGTAATCATCGTCATTTTCAATACACACTATCTGATAACTAAAAGGATGCTTTGGTAAAAGATATTTGACAATATCATCTTTCGAACTATAAACAGCAGGTGCTATAAAGACAACTTCTTTACCCTTCATCTTTGCTACCAATTCATTCAGTTCAGGCATTTCAGTTATACATGGTCCGCAAGACATACTCCAGAAATTAAGCACAATCACTTTACCTTTCAGTGAGTCAGAAGAAAAGATTTTACCTTGAATGTCCGTGAATTTAAAGGGAGCAATTTTTTCTCCCTTTGTATAATTGACCCTTTTGCCAAATTTAGGATCAACTAGAGAAGAAAATAATGTGCTTATAGTAGGTATATTGGTTTGTAGAGCACTAAAATTTAATTTTGTTGGCATAGTCTGGGTATAAAGCCAATTTTTGCCTTTATCGTTTGATATTCCAAATATGTAATTATCCCGATTTCGCATTTCGCATAATATTAAAACCTGATACTGATCTTTGGAAATTATTGATTTTACCGTTTTCACAACTCTGAGTGTGGTTGTATCCCCATCGCTACTACGCTTCAACATTTCAGCAAACTTTTCTTTGTTATTTGGGTTATTTCCATAATTAAATGGAACAAGGTAATCAATATACTTCTTGAAATCATGACTGTTGGAATAATTTGCCATTTCTTTGGCCTGAGAGAGTGCGGTTTTCTCAAAACTATTTTGAGCCGTTATACTTGCAACAATAATAAGAAATAAAACTAAAGTCTGGATTTTTTGCATAATAGATTGTATTTGATTTTTTATAAGCTAAACTAAGATTGATTATTACGAACACTTCGCAAATCTACGAATATTTCGTAATAAGCAATCAATGAAGGTGTAATTTTAAGTATTTTTAATGTTTTGTTCCTGAATTTCCGATTAAATAAAATATTGTATCTTTGTAGGTATCAAAAATAGAAGCAAATGAAACAGACAACTACTTACATATATAAAGTCGGCTTATTTGTTGTGTTTCTATTGTTTTTTAGCTCTGCAATGCATGCAACTACAAGTTATTATTTCTATGTGCAGTTTGCCAATAAAAACAACTCGCCCTATTCATTGTCAACTCCGTCTGAATATCTTTCGGCCCGAGCCATCGAGCGCAGGGCGCAACGTGCTCCCGTCATTGATTCCACTGATTTACCAATAAATCCTGCCTATCTATCGCAGGTCGAGAATCTGGGCATTCATGTTCATAATCGTAGCAAGTGGATGAATGGCGCGACGGTTTTATTGGCCGACTCTACAAAAATGAGTTTAGTGCGGTCATTACCTTTTGTAAAATGGGTAAAATATACGGGTAAAATTAATCTGGCAGCTACAGTTGTTTCCAAGAGATCTAAAAAAGTTGATTCAACTGACGATTATGGAAGTGCAGCCTCACAAATCAGCCAGCTAAACGGTAAATACCTACACAACTTAGGATTTCGAGGAAAAGGTATCATAGTAGGTGTTATTGATGCAGGTTTTTTAAATGTAAATACAAATTCAGCTTTTGATAGCTTGCGTTTACAAGGACGGTTGTTAGGGATGAAAGACATAGTAAATCCCAATTCAAATATATATGCTGAAGATGCTCATGGGGCTAATGTGTTGTCAATCATGACTGGAAATATACCGAATAAATTTCTGGGTACTGCGCCTGACGCTTCATTTTGGCTCATTCGTACAGAATATACTCCTACAGAATATCTTGTTGAAACAGATTTTTGGTGTTCAGGAATTGAGTTTGCAGATAGTGTGGGTGTCGATATTGTCAATTCTTCATTAGGCTATACGCAATTTGACGATCCTATTATGAACTACACATATGCCGACATGAATGGTGAGGTTTCAAGAGCCAGTCGTGCTGCTGCTTTGGCTGCTAAAAAAGGGATTATAGTTTGTATTAGTGCGGGAAATGATGGTAATAAAACATGGCATTATATTGGTGTTCCTGCTGATGCAAAAGGGATAATAACTGTTGGAGGTGTTACTAGTTCAGGCATATCGAGTGTGTTTTCATCTTTTGGACCTAGTTCTGATAATCGTGTTAAACCCGAAATTTGCTCCACCGGAACTTCTACGGAATACGTTTCTTCTGGTGGTATTCCAACTTTGGGTAATGGTACTTCTTACGCTTCGCCGGTAATGGCTGGTATGATGGCTTGTTTTCTTCAGGCTGCAAAATCAGTTTATGCACCCTGTGACTTAGATACACTTTTGAAGACAGTTTTTGAAAGTGCAAGTCTTTATGGCGTACCAACAGATCAAATGGGTTATGGGATTCCTGATTTTCAAACAGCTTTGGCTAAATTACCATTCTCAAGTGCCCGAAAAATTGCCCAGACGAGTGATATCATAATTGGCTATGATGATAATGATAAAACGATTCACATTCGATTGTTTGATAACAAAATCTCACAAAATAAAATAGCTCGTGTTTATTCTGTAACTGGTAGTTTACAAATCAGTCAACTTGTGGTGGAACCTGAAACAGTTCTTCAAGCCGGGAATTTAATGCCAGGGATGTACATTGTAAATATTACTGGCAATGGAAAACCCGGTTCTCACAAGGTAGTGATAAAGTAACTGTACCAGAATGAGCGAACGTTTAAAATGAAAAAATGAATTGAAACCTATGAACTCTATAGCACTCTCTGAACTTACTACCCAAATACAAGAAACTATACGCGTGGGATTTGATACGCCTGTGTGGATTCGTGCAGAAATAAGCGAACTGCGCGAAAATCCGGGTGGTCATTGTTATTTGGAGTTAATTGAAAAGGATAGTAATTCGGATGGGTTGCTTGCTAAAACAAAGGCAACGATTTGGGCGAATACCTTCAGAATGCTAAAACCTTACTTCGAAAGTAGTACCGACCAATCCCTGCGTGCCGGGCTGAATGTATTGGTGGCGGTAACGGTGGAGTTTCATGGCGTTTATGGCTTTAGTCTGAACATACGCGATATCGACCCTACCTTCACTATTGGCGAAATGGCTGCCCGTCGGCTTAAAGTTATTCGTCAGTTGGAGGAAGATGGTATTGTGGAAATGAACAAGTTGCTTGTACTGCCACACTTGCCACAGCGCATAGCCATTATTTCTTCGGCCACCGCTGCCGGCTACGGCGATTTTTCCGACCAACTGCACAACGATCCGGCTCAGTTTGTTTTTTATACCAAACTTTTTCCTGCGATTATGCAGGGTGATCAGGCCGAAGTGTCTATCATCTCGGCTTTGGAAAGGATATACGAGAGTATTGATTTGTTTGATGTAGTGGTGATTATTCGTGGTGGAGGTGCTACTACCGATTTGGCTTGTTTCGATTCGTACGATTTGGCATTAAATTGCGCTCAGTTTCCGTTGCCCATTATTGCAGGCATTGGTCATCAACGGGATGTATCTATTTTGGATATGGTGGCACACACGAGCCTGAAAACACCAACAGCTGTAGCAGAGTTTTTAATCTCTAATTTGCAACAAGTTGAAAATCAGGTGTTGGATATTTTTTCGGAGATTCGTTATCTAGTGAAAAATAAAATTGAAAATGAATACTTTTTTGTAAATCAGGCGAAGACTCGCATTAAACAGACCTTGGGAACTTGGGTGGTGCAAAGAGCGCATTTACTCGACCGCCAAAAGAGTCGGTTGCAATCTACCGTTCGGATGCAGTTGTTGAGGCAGAATAACAAACTTTTGTTGCTCGAAAAAAATATCGAAACGCATTCACCGATTTTCTTGTTACGACATGGTTATACCATTTCTGCTGTCAATGGAAAACGAATCACTTCGGTGAGTCAGGTGAAAGTGGGTGATAAAATAAGTACCTTTGTAGCCGATGGCGAATTTATGAGTGAAGTAAGGCCTAAGGATAAATGATTATGAGTAAGATTACACTTGAAAATATGGAGTTCCACGCCTTTCATGGCTGTATGGAACACGAACAGATGCTGGGAAATACATTTATTGTCAGCATCAGTATGATGATTGATACCCAGTTGGCAGGACAAACTGATAAACTGGAACATACACTCAATTACCAATTAGTGTACGATGTGGTGAAGGAGCAAATGGAAATACGTTCGAAGCTGATTGAACATGTCGGTCAGCGAATTCTGGATAAGATCATGAATAAGTTTCCTCAGATTCAAGCATTGGAAGTTTGTCTCTCTAAATTGAACCCACCTCTTGGTGGAAAAGTAAGCAAAGTGACGATAGACCTAAAGAAAGTGAGATGAGATATGTTATTTTGTAGGAATATATCTTAAAAACGTAAGTTTCTGTATGTATAAAATATGAATATTCAGTCAGAATGACTAATTTTGCAGATACAATTAAGCATTGTGTCAAATAGTGGGTTGTGAACGCCGATTTGTTGGCGTTCATTTTTTATTTAAAAATAGGTGTAGGTTAGTAATTTAAGAAAGAATTATGTCAGTGAATCAGTCAACAACAAGTCATCCCAAAGGACTTTATATTTTATTTGCCACAGAAATGTGGGAGCGTTTTAATTATTATGGCATGCGTGCCGTTTTGGTATTATTCATGACCAAAGCATTGTTGTTTGATAAAGCTTTTGCGTCTAATTTGTACGGAAGTTATACTAGTCTCGTATATCTTACCCCTCTTATTGGTGGCTTTATTGCAGATAAATACTGGGGAAATCAACGATCCATTATTGCAGGTGGACTCGTGATGGCACTGGGTGAAATTTTACTTTTCTTCTGCGGACACACCTATGTATCTTCTCCCGATATTTCAATGATGCTCTTTTTTAGTGGTCTTGGGCTAATGATTGCCGGTAACGGTTTCTTTAAACCCAATATATCTTCATTAGTAGGTCAACTATATCCTAAAGGTGACCGTCGTGTTGATTCTGCTTACACCATCTTTTACATGGGTATCAATGTTGGTGGGGCATTAGGACCATTTATATGCGGTTTTGTCGGAGATACAGGTCACCCCGGAGATTTCAAATGGGCTTTCTTAGCAGGTGCTATCGGTATGCTTGCCAGTGTGGTGGTTCAACTTGCATTTGCTAAACAATATGTTATTGATCCAAATAAGAAAATACTTGGTCAGCCACCTGTTGGGGCACATGCTTATTGGTCAAAACCTCTGTTTGTGATTTTAGGATTAGCTGCTTTTGCAACTCTTGCTATCGGCATGCTCTATGTAGATGCGAAAGTTTTTGTTTTTCTGCCTTACTTGTTATTGCTGGCTACCATGCTTATTGTAGGAATCATTCTTACCGATAAATCATTAAATAAAGCAGAAAAGCAAAGGGTGTCGGTTATTTTCATTGTTGCCTTTTTTGTAATATTTTTCTGGAGTGCGTTTGAACAAGCTGGAGCTTCGCTGACTTTCTTTGCCGATGAACAAACCAACCGCCATTTAGGCTTGGTTATACCCACGTGGATTGTTTATCCTCTTGGTGTTGTAGCCCTGTTTTTTATTGCTAAATTATTTAAAACGATAAAATTATCAATGAGTGCCAAGGAAGATACAAGATTGAGGAATACTGTCTATGTATTACTTTCAGCATTTACAATGGCTATTTTGTATGGTATTATCACAGTGATTTCAGGAGGAAAACAAAATCTCACTTTGGATGAATTACCTGCAAGTTCATTCCAATCTCTTAACTCTATAATCGTGGTGAGTTGTGCTCCTATATTTGCTTGGTTGTGGTTGAAGTTAGGAAAATACGAACCTGCAGCTCCAACCAAGATGGCTATAGGACTGTTTCTTTTGTCGTTGGGCTATTTATGGATTGCTTTTGGAGTGAAAGATGTGGCTCCCGGCATTAAGGTGAGTATGATCTGGCTAGTAGGTATGTATGCTTTACATACCTGGGGTGAACTATGTTTGTCGCCAATCGGGCTTTCGTTGGTAAATAAAATGGCACCAATAAAATTTGGATCTCTGCTTATGGCAGTATGGTTTCTTGCAAATTCTTTTGCAAATTATCTGGCAGGCACGTTAAGTTCATTGTATCCCGATAAAAATCCGACCTCGTTCTTAGGTTACACAATGACCAATCTGTACGATTTTTTCATATTATTTGTGGTTATGTCGGGAATTGCCTCATTAATCCTTTTTGGGCTTTCCAAATGGTTGCAAAAGCTAATGAATGGTGTAAAATAGAGCTATCTTATCAGATACAAAAAATCCCTTGTCGATATGTTCGGCAAGAGATTTTTTGCATCTATCTTCTTTCATGAAATTACTTTTTTACCTCTTTTACCTTCAATTCAATAACTTCGAGGTTCTGAATATTTTCACCGTCTATTTCGAAACGGATAAGTGTTTGAACTTTATGAAAACCGTACTTCCCAGCAGCGCCAGGGTTTATGTGTAACAGTTTGAGTGCTCTGTCGTTTTGTACTTTTAGAATGTGCGAATGGCCGCAAACAAACAACTTTGGTGGATGCATAAAAATATCCGGACGCACAAGCGGGTCGTATTTCCCCGGATAACCGCCAATATGGGTAAGCCATACTTTTACACCTTCGCACATAAATCGGTTGTGCTGAGGGAATATGGCTCTGATGTCATGACTGTCAATATTACCCCACACGCCACGTACAGGTTTAAAAGCGCGCAGTTTATTGACAACGTCTATCGACCCCCAATCGCCGGCATGCCATACCTCGTCGCAGTTGGCAAAGTGTTCCAGTATGCGGTCGTCGAGCATTCCATGTGTGTCCGAAAGAATTCCAATTCGAGTCATTTCCTATTATTTTTAGTTAGCACAAAAGTAACGAAAATAGGATAAAAGAACTAATTTGCGGTTTGTGTTTCAAAAAATCAATTATTGCAGGATTTTGCAAGTTAAGTTAAGGAAATGTAAGGGTTCTGTTTTTCTGTAAATAAACATAAATGTAGGGTGAGATTCGACGGGCTTCTATTTTGTTTATAACTCTAATTTCGCTACTTTTGTGCACATTTCGACTTGATTTACAGTTGTAGCAATGAAAAGGAAAACGAATAAACTTGCCCCATTTATCCAAAAAATGCGATTTAAATATCGTGTTTCTATTCTCAATGAAAACACCTTGGAAGAGTCGTGGCATGTTCGTTTGTCTCGTTTTAGTGTTTTTATGATGGGGTCAACCTTGGTACTCATTACCTTCATTGTGCTCACGATTCTTATTTTTACTACCTCAATCAGTCGGTACTTGCCGGGTTATGGTGATGCAGGCAACAGGACTCAAATAATTCAGGAATCTATGCGGGCCGATTCTATGGTTCAGCAGATTAACCTGCAAGCCGGTTATCTTGGAATCGTAAAAGAAATTATTAACGGAAATATTAAGCCGGACACAATAGCATCCTTAAACCCTAAGGATTTAAAAGAAAAGGCTAGAGTATTTATCGAAAAAAAGGATAAAGAAAAAGAGTTTGTTGATAAATTTGAGAAGGACGAAAAGTATAATTTGGGAACTATTGATACGAAACCTAACGAGGATATGTACGTCTTTTTCCGTCCGACGCGTGGTGTAATTTCATCGTCTTTCAATATGTCGCAAAAGCAATACGGTATAAACCTGATCACTTCGCCTAACGAAAGCGTGGTAAGTGTTCTCGAAGGAACCGTTATTTACGCAGCGTTTACATTCGATTACGGTTGGGTTATTGAAGTTCAGCACGAGAACAATTATATTTCTATTTATAAAAACAATACGCAACTGCTTAAAAAAGTAGGTGATGAAGTCAGGGCTGGCGAGTGTATTGCTATTACCGGTGAATCGGGGGCTAAAAAGACTGGAACTCAGTTCTATTTCGAGTTATGGAAGCAAGGAAAACCGATTAACCCGGAAGAAGTAATCATTTTTTAGAAAGAACTGCTCAGTGATAGGATAGGGGCAGGGTAAAATAAGTCGGAAATAATATATAACCTCGCAGAAATCGTATATCAGATATTAGAAATGGCATATGAGGTAACAGAAATGGTATATAGGGTGTAGGAAAGATATATTAAGTCGCAGAAATGGTATATCGCGTTGCAGAAATAGCAAATAACCTTGCAGAAATGGTATATGTCAAGAAAGAAATGACAGTTTAGTAATTTTCACAGCATCAAGAAAAGATATTCTCATTCACATGGATATTCAACAAAAAAAACAAATAGCAATTTTGGGCTCCACAGGTTCCATTGGTACACAAGCATTGGACGTGATAGCTAATAACGATACCTTGTTTGAAGTTTATGCGCTCACTGCCAATAACAATGTGGATTTGTTGATTCAACAAGCACGCAAGTTTACGCCTGAAATGGTGGCTATTGGCAACGAAAATCTTTACACTCAACTAAAAGAAGCACTTGCCGATTTACCTATCAAGGTTTTTGCGGGTAATGATTCTATAGCTCAGGTGGCCGAGATGCAACCTATTGATATTGTCCTCACAGCCATGGTTGGTTATTCGGGCTTGAAACCCACTATGAATGCCATCAAAGCAGGGAAAAAGATTGCACTTGCCAACAAAGAAACGCTGGTGGTAGCTGGTGAACTGATTTGCGAATTGGCTAATGAAAATAAATCGACTATTCTACCGGTTGATTCGGAGCATTCGGCCATTTTTCAATGTCTTGCAGGCGAAGGAAATAACCCAATAGAAAAACTTATTCTAACAGCTTCGGGTGGTCCTTTTCGTACAAAATCGATGCATGAGTTGGAACGTGTAACAAGTGCACAAGCTCTTAAGCACCCCAACTGGGAGATGGGTGCAAAAATAACCATCGATTCGGCAACCTTGATGAATAAAGGTTTTGAAATTATTGAGGCTAAATGGCTTTTTGGCGTTACGCCCGATCAGATCGAAGTAGTGGTGCATCCGCAATCCATTATTCATTCTATGGTTCAATTTGCTGATGGATCGATCAAAGCGCAACTCGGAATGCCGGACATGAAACTTCCTATTCAGTATGCATTTACATATCCGGATCGATTAAAAACCAATTTTCCTCGTTTTGATTTTAATCTTTGTTCTCAATTTACGTTCGAACGCCCCGATTTGGAACGTTTCCGTAATCTGGGATATGCATATTATGCCATGGAACGTGGGGGAAATATGCCTTGTATACTCAATGCTGCCAACGAAATTGTTGTGGCAGAGTTTTTGAGAGACAAGATTGGCTTTTTGCAGATGAGCGATATTATTGAAACCGTAATGGCTAAGGCAGAGTTTGTAGCTAAACCAACTTACGAGGATTATGTAAAAACTGATGAACTGGTTAGGATACTTACAAATGAATTGATTAATTGAAAACGAGGCAATCGAGTATGTTACAATCATAATTATGCATTGACAATGGAGATACCAAAAACCGAAGGCATAAAATATGCCGGTTCAAAGCTCAAACTTTTGCCTTACATTCTTCAAATGGTAGGTGAGCTGAATGAGGTTGAGACGGTGCTCGATGGTTTTAGTGGTTCTACAAGGGTATCTCAGGCACTTGCACAGTTGGGATATTCTGTCACTTCGAATGATATTTCTGTCTGGTCGGAAGTTTTTTCAACCTGCTATTTAATCGCCAATAAATCGGATGATTATTATCAGACGTTGATTGATCATTTGAATGGGTTAGAAGGTGTTGATGGTTGGTTTACACAATATTATGGTGGTACTCTGACAGAAGAAAAGAAACCGTTTCAGTCTAAAAATACTCGCAAGCTTGATGCCATTCGTCGCGAAATTGAGCATCTGAATTTGCCTTGGGAGGATAAATGTGTGTTGCTTACGAGTTTAATTTATGCGTTAGATAAAGTCGACAATACCTTGGGACATTATGTTGCTTACTTATCAAGCTGGTCGCCACGTTCGCATAAAGATTTGCAGTTGAAAATGCCCATTCGTTTTCAGACAAATGGCAAGAATCGGGTTATTCGAGATGATATTTACAATACGGTGGCAAATAATCAATATGATTTGGTCTATTTTGATCCTCCTTACGGCTCTAATAACGAAAAAATGCCCCCAAGTAGAGTTAGATACGCAGCGTATTACCATATTTGGACAACAATAATAAAGAATGACATGCCGGTGCTTTTTGGCAAATCGAACCGAAGAGAAGATACTCGCGATGATGTTTCAGGGTCTGTTTTTGAAGAGTTTAGAAAAAGTGGGAATGGCAATTTTTTAGCAATGAATGCAATTCGAAAACTGATATATGAAACAAATACCCGTTATCTAATGTTATCGTATAGCTCGGGTGGACGGGCTACCAAACAACAGTTGATGGATGTTATTTCCGATTCAGGCAAATTGCTTGAAGTAAAACAAATAAATTACAAAAAGAACGTGATGAGTAGTATGCGCTCCACAAATCAGTGGTTGCATGATGGCGAAACACATCAGGAATTTCTTTTTTTGATGGAAAAGAGATAGCGTCTGATTTTCAAGACTAAATAAAGAGAAATAAAAATTAAAAATCAAATAAATCACCCCAACATTTCCTATGGAAGCATTTTTTATCAGAGCTTTGCAGCTTATTCTCAGTCTTTCTATACTAGTTGTTTTACACGAATTTGGTCACTTTGCCTTTGCCCGGTTGTTCAATGTTCGCGTAGAAAAATTCTATATGTTCTTTAATCCAAATTTTTCATTAATCCGTGCTAAAAAAATAAACGGGAAATGGGATGTTAAGTTTTTCGCAAAGAATGTTTCTACAACCGAACGTCCAGTGTTGGATACTGATGGAGATGCAAAGATTGATGCAAAAGGAAAAACAATAATGGAGCAGATTCCTGTAGCTGAATTGCCCGAAGGTCATTGGCACAAATACCCCGATAATACAGAGTGGGGAATTGGTTGGTTGCCACTTGGCGGCTATTGTTCTATTGCCGGTATGGTCGACGAAACTAAAGATTTATCGCAAATGGCTGCTGAGCCACAACCATGGGAGTATCGCTCACGCTCGGTTTGGCAACGTTTACCCATTATTGTTGGGGGCGTGTTTGTGAATTTTATTTTAGCCATGGTTATTTATTCGGCTGTTCTGTACACTTGGGGCGAGGAATATCTGCCACTTCAAAATGCAAAATATGGCTTGCAATTTTCAAAAATATTGCAAGATAATGGTTTCAAGAATGGAGATAAAATTGTTTCAATCGACGGACAGTCTGTTGAAAAACAATCTGATGTTATTGAAAAAATATTAATCGAAGGTAAGCAAAATATCAAAGTCGCAAGAGATAGTCAGCAAATTGATATCAAACTGCCGGCCGATTTGACTCAGACCATTTTACGTGCTGAGGAAAAAGAGTTGGTTGCCATTCGCCAACCATTTGTGATTGTCGAAGTGTCTAAAGGCATGGGAGCTGACGCTGCCAAGTTGCAGGTAGGCGATAGTATCGTGGGAGTAAATGGCAAACAAATATCTATTTTTCAGGATGTTGCTGAGGTGTTAGCGTTGAGTAAAAATAAACAGATAAATGTTGATTACGTGCGTAATGGTGTTTTAATGCACTCACCTGTTAAAGTTGATGAAAATGGGAAGTTGGGAGTAATTCCAAAGCCGTATACCGATTTTATGCAAACCAAACGGACTGAATACGGTTTCTTTGCTGCTATTCCTGCAGGTATAAGTTTAGGGTGGGAAACCTTAACCAGCTATGTAAAACAGTTTAAAATTGTATTTACCAAAGAAGGTTCAAAGCAAATGGGTGGATTTGGAACCATTGGAAAATTGTTTCCTAAAGTGTGGGATTGGCACGTTTTCTGGTTGTTGACAGCTTTTCTATCCATTATTCTTGCTTTTATGAACTTGTTGCCCATTCCGGCTCTGGACGGAGGGTATGTGATATATCTGATTTACGAAATGATTACAGGTAAGAAACCAAACGATAAGTTCTTGGAATATGCCCAAACGGCTGGTTTTTTCCTACTGATGGCATTACTTATTTATGTGAATGGTAACGATATTTTTAAAGCGATATTTAAATAATTTAAAATTATGAATCCTGTTGCAATTTGCTACCTCAAATGTGGAACTTGTCAGAAAGCCGAAAAATGGCTAAAGGCAAGCAATATTGAGTATACATATCGTCCGATAAAAGAGGAAAATCCAACGGCTGATGAACTGAAAATATGGCTAAAACAAAGCGGCTTACCAATAGCTAAATTCTTCAACACAAGCGGCTTGCTTTACAGAGAACAGAATATAAAAGATAAGATGAAAGTACTTTCAGAACCTGAACTGATTGAGATTCTTGCTTCTAACGGAATGATGGTGAAACGCCCCATTCTGATTGCCGGAGACAAAGTGCTGGTGGGTTTTAAAGAAGAGGAATGGCAACAGCTTTTTAAATAATCAACCGGTTGGTTATCGACTAGTACAATTTCTACACATTTCGAATTGCTTCCGGTTTTGAAGGATTTTTCCTCTGAAACTGGAAGCTTTTTTGTTTTGCCAATTGTTCATGAATGAGTCTTCGCTGATATTTCCAAATGAAAACTCCGACAATTTGTCAAAACAGCATGGTAAAACATTTCCATTAGAATTTACCACCGCTCCGTTCCACAATCTCCAGCAATGATTGGGTTGTTTAGCTTTTAGTTGATATTTGCCGTTCTTGTTTTGTTCGTATCGTGAGTATTTTTTAATTATAGGCATCAGTTTATGCCCACTCTCGAAATCGTAGAGCTGAGCGGTTTTAAAAGTCAATCGATCAGCACCCAATGATTTTGTTAATTGCTTCATTTCCTTCATTTGGTGTTCATTTGTTTTGAGTACCAAAAACTGAACTTCTACCAATGGTGTAACCGACTTTAATTCCTTTTTCAAAGCCACAACATGCCTTATTCCGTTTAATGCTTTCTCTAGTTTTCCTCCTACCCGGTAGGTCTCGTAGGTTTCTTGCGTACTTCCATCCACTGAAATTATCAACTTGTCAAGCCCAGAAAGCACAAGTTCTTTTGCTCTACTATGGGTTAAAAATTGAGCATTTGTTGAAGTTGAAGTGTATAATCTGGCTCTATGTGCATAGTTTACCATTTCAAATAGCTGCGAATTAAGTAAAGGTTCGCCTTGAAAATAAAAGATAATGTGAGCTAACTTAGGAGCAAGTTCGTCTACCAGTTTCTGATAACGTTTATTGTCAAATTTTATGTGAGCTGGAGACTGATTTGTTTTATTGCCAACCGGGCATTCCGGACAATGTAGATTGCAAAAATTTACAGGTTCCACCGAAATAAAATAAGGTGAAGTGTGACTATAAGTTTTTATACCTAAAGTGGATAGGCTGTATGACAATTGGAGCTTGGAATAGTTTACAAGTCTTCTAAATGTAAAATATCTGAAGGATGAGAGCAAATGAATGAGTATAGACAATGTGAATATTTGCTAATCGGATTAATATTGAAAGTTATTTTTATAAAATAATATACAAAAAAATGTCAAAGACAATTACAAAGTAAGTAATAATTAGCGTAGAGTTAGTATATTTGTGACAAAATAAAATATAATAAAATCAAAAAATATAAGTTAGTATGTTTTATACAAATTGATAAAAGAAAATTCAAGAAATATTAGTTATTACATAAATAGAAAATTCAAATAAAATTCAAATAATTCACTTCACAAAAATTTTTATGAGAAAGCAATTGTTTTTCGCATTTTCAATGGTTCTAGCCTTAGTTTTTAGTTCTTGTAGCAAGGATTTGACTGCTTTAGACCCAAGTCTGTTTAAATGTAATCCTAACCCACTAGAGGTTAAGGGAGGAAAGGTTGACGCTACCATTACTGGTACGTTTCCTGTAAAGTATTTCAACAAAAAAGCTACTGTTACAGTAACTCCGGTGTTGAAATTTAACGGTAAAGAACTAAAAAGTACTTCAGCTACTTTCCAAGGCGAAAAAGTAGTTGGTAATGACCAAACTATTTCTTACAAAGCTGGTGGTACTTATACTATTAAAGCTTCTTTCAATTATGTTCCTGAAATGGCTAATTCAGAGTTGTTTCTTGAATTTAGCGTTTCAACTAAAAAGAAAACCTATGCTATTCCTAGCGTAAAAGTAGCTGATGGTGTTATTGCAACATCTCAATTGGTTTCTACAAGCGCAAAAGAAAATGCACCGGTTATTATCGCTGATAAATTCCAACGCATTATTCAGGAAAAACAAGAAGCAGATATCTTATTCTTAATCCAAAAATCTGATCTTCGCAAGAGCGAAACCAAATCTGCTGATATCGCAGCATTGACTAATAAAATCAAAGAAGCAAAAGAATCTCAAAACAAACAAGTTTCTGGTTTAGAAATTTCTGGTTACGCTTCTCCTGATGGTGGTATGGATTTGAATACCAACCTTGCTGAAAAACGTCAAAAGAACACAGTTGACTTTTATAACAAAGAGTTGAAAAAAATCAAAACTACTGTTGCAATTGATTCTAAATTTACTGCTGAAGACTGGGCTGGTTTCCAAACATTAATGGAAAACTCAAATATTCAAGACAAACAAGTTATCCTGCGCGTATTGACTATGTATACAGATCCAGAACAACGCGAACGTGAAATTAAAAATCTTTCTGTTGCGTTTAAAACCATTGCAACCGAAATCTTACCTCAGTTACGTCGTTCAAAAATGAAATTGACGGTTGATGTTACTGGTAAATCTGATGTTGAATTGACTCAATTGGCTAAAGAAGATGCATCTAAATTATCTGTAGATGAATTGCTTTTTGCTGCAACTTTGACAAACAACTTGTCTGAAAAGGCTGCTATTTATCAAAAAGCAACAGAACTTTATCCAAGTGATGTTCGTGGTTTCAATAACTTAGGTGCAGTTCAATTCCAACAAGGTGATGTGGCTAACGCTTCTCGCAACTTTGCAAAAGCATTGGAAATTGAACCAGCTTCAGCTGACGTTAACTACAATGCAGGTTTAGCTGCTATGGCTTCAGGAGATTTGTCTAAAGCTGAAGTATTGTTCGGTAAAGCTGCTGGAACAAGTGCTAATGTAGGTCAGGCTTTAGGAGCAATCTATACAACTAAGGGTGACTATGCAAAAGCAAAAACTTACTTCGGTCAAGCACCATCTAACAATGCTGCTTTGCTTCAAATCTTGAATGCTGATTATAGTGCTGCTACTAAAACATTGGCTGCTGTAGCTCAACCAGATGCTATGACAGCGTATTTAGGCGCGATCGTTGGTGCTCGTACTAACGACCGCGAAGTGGTTTATAGCAACTTGAAGAGCGCTGTAAAACAAGATAGTTCTTTGGCATTGAAAACTGCAAAAGATCTTGAGTTCTCTAAATTTGCAACTGATGCAACTTTCCTTTCAATTGTAAAATAAGAAAGCCAGCAATTAAATACCTAAAATCCGATGTGCTTTTTGTACATCGGATTTTTTTTATTGCTAAATTTGCGACTGACTTTTTTTGTTGTAATATGGCAAATTGTCATACAATATCCGCTTTGTCATATTTGGCTAACATTTTGTATATAGAACTTTATCAATAATATGTTACTTGTTCGGAGCATAATCATCACCGGTTTATGTTTTCTCGAAAAGTTTTAAAGAAAATTAGTTGATATTCTATTCAACAACATTTTCATTTTCGGGCATTTAACTGTATCTTTGCAAGAATTTCAAAAAAACAAAATAATTAGAATATCAGAATGAAGGAAAACGAATTAATAGTAGCCAAGATTGTTGAAGGAATACAAGAACGAAAAGGAAAAAATATAGTGGTTGTAAACTTAAATAAATTACATGAGGCACCATGCAGTTATTTTGTGATTTGTGAGGGGGATTCGAATGTACACGTTAATGCTGTCGCTAATTCAATTAAAGACTGGGTGCGTGACGAAATAAAAGTGAAACCATATGCAACTGATGGTTTTGAAAATTGCGAGTGGATCGCAATGGATTACGGACAAATAATTGTACATGTTTTTCAACGTCATACGCGTGCATTTTATGATATAGAACATTTGTGGGCAGATGCTGATTTGAAACGATTGGAAGATGTCCTTTAATCTGTATTTTTGAATATATTTAGCAAATTTCAAAACAAGATTGTGTATTTTTTGTTCTAGGTAATTAATCAACAAAATAACGATAGGAATAAAAAGATGGAAAATAAAACACCAAACTCCGTAAAACCGAATAGTAAGATGCCGAAATTCAACATTTCGTGGATTTATGGAATTATCATTTCTGTTTTACTAGGTATGTTTTTGTTTAGCGAGAATACGCCGACAAAAGAAGTAAATTACTCTTCTTTCAAAGAATTTGTGAAAAGAGGGTACATGGAAAAGATTGATGTCTATTCCTCGAAGGGTGTTTTGGAAGCTCAGGTGCTGAAGGATTCAATGAAATACGTTTTCGGCAAGGATGTGAAGGCATACGAAAAGGATCGTTTGATTACGGTTAAGGTACCAGCCGAAGAATTCTCAAAATTCAATCAAATTGCCGAAGAAAAATATGGAATTAAAAGCGTTGTAGAATACAAAGAAGGGCGTAATTATTACGATATTCTTTGGGGATTATTTCCTATTCTGTTGCTTATTCTGTTTTTTGTGTTTATGAATCGTCGTATGTCTGGTATGGGTGGTGGCGCAGGTGGTGGCGGAATTTTTAATGTAGGAAAATCTAAAGCTCAACTTTTTGACAAAGGTGATACTACAAATAAAATTACTTTTAAAGATGTGGCTGGTCTTGCTGAAGCTAAACAAGAGATAGAAGAGATTGTTTCGTTCTTGAAAAATCCTTTAAAATACACAGAACTCGGCGGGAAAATACCTAAAGGCGCTTTACTTGTTGGTCCTCCGGGAACAGGTAAAACATTATTGGCAAAGGCTGTGGCTGGTGAAGCTGATGTGCCTTTCTTTTCAATGTCAGGTTCTGATTTTGTGGAAATGTTTGTTGGAGTTGGTGCTTCGCGAGTTCGCGACTTGTTCCGTCAGGCAAAAGAAAAATCACCATGTATCATTTTTATTGATGAAATAGATGCAGTGGGTCGTGCCCGCGGAAAAAATGCTAACATGGGAAGTAATGATGAACGGGAGAATACACTGAATCAATTATTGACCGAAATGGACGGTTTTGGGACAAATAGTGGTGTGATTATTTTAGCAGCCACTAACCGTGCTGACATTTTGGATAAAGCCCTACTACGTGCAGGTCGTTTTGATCGTCAAATTCATGTCGATTTGCCCGATGTTCATGAGCGAAAAGAAATTTTCAATGTTCACCTTCGTCCTATTAAGATAAACGAAACCGTAGATGTGAACTTCTTATCACGTCAAACTCCCGGTTTTTCCGGAGCAGATATTGCAAATGTGTGTAATGAGGCAGCACTTATTGCGGCTCGCAAAAATAAAACGTTTGTTGAAAAGCAGGATTTTCTGGATGCTGTTGACCGTATTGTAGGTGGTTTGGAAAAGAAAACGAAGATTACTACCGTTGCAGAGAAGAAATCAATTGCATATCATGAGGCAGGTCATGCCACCATTAGTTGGATGACTGAACATGCAAATCCATTGGTTAAGGTAACTATTGTCCCTCGTGGAGAGGCTTTGGGTGCAGCCTGGTATTTGCCGGAAGAACGTCAGCTGACAAATCGTGAACACATGTTGGATGAAATGTGCTCAACCTTGGGTGGTCGTGCTGCAGAAGAAGTGTTCTTGCATCAAATGTCGACTGGAGCAATAAATGATTTGGAGCGTGTCACCAAACGTGCATATGCAATGGTTGCTTATTTTGGCATGAGTGAGCAATTAGCTAATATGAGTTATTACGATTCGTCTGGCAATTCTGATTATGGTTTCACAAAACCTTATAGCGAAAAGACTGCTGAATTAATTGACTCAGAAGCAAAAAACATTGTAGCCGTCGCTTACGATCGAGCTAAAAAAATATTGACTGATAATGCAGTTGGCCATAATGCTTTGGCTGAATTACTTATCGAAAAAGAAGTGATTTTTGCTGAAGATTTAGAGCGGGTTTTTGGAAAACGTCCATGGACCTCGCGCAATGATGAATTGATGGCGCAAAATGGTGAAGAGATAGAAGAAAGCGTTGCTGAAATCATTGAGGTGCTTGAAATTCCTGAAAAAACATCTGAAGAAAATACAGATAAATCTGAGGATAGTGCAAAATAATTCTTCACGTAAAGAAATATTTCAACGAATAGCAGCCGCTAGTAAAAGGCGGCTGGCTTTTGTTGATGCCACACCAACCGTTGGGGCACCTATTTATAAGCCCGTTTTACCAGATATAATTACTTGTTTTAAGAATGAGTTGGAAGCCATAAACGGTCAATGTGTAATTTGCGATAATGAAACTGATTTGTACGGCAAATTAAAATCATTTGTGACTAAAAAAGAATTGCCCTATCTTTTTTGTCGAGATACTTACATTGCGCACCAATTGCAGCAGAACGGAATTCCATTATCTTTTGATGAAACTAATTTTGAAGCTATGCAGGCGGGTATCACTGGCTGTGAATTTTTGGTGGCGCGCACAGGTAGTATACTCGTGTCTTCATCATCTCAGTCCGGTCGCCAATTGAATGTATTTCCGCCAATTCATATTGTATTAGCGCATGTCTCACAATTAGTCAATTACCTAGATGATGCACTTATTTCAATACAACAAAAATACGGCGATGATCTGCCGTCTGCTATTTCTACCATTACAGGTCCAAGTCGAACAGCCGATATAGAAAAAACATTGGTACTCGGAGCCCACGGACCAAAAGAATTTATTGTTTTTCTTTCCAAAATGTAAAGTTTTCTTATCTTTGTAGGCTGTTTCGATTTCTCAGGCAGCAATTAATATCCTGTATTAATTGTCAATTTTTGATCACATCCTTATTGAAATACATATGAATAACTTTGTAATACGAACGCTTAGTGGAATATTATTTGTTGCGCTAATTGTTGGTTCCATTTTGCTTAATCACTTTACTTTTGCTGCTGTTTTTGCGTTGATAAGTGGGTTGGCTGTTCTTGAATTTCATAAGCTGACAAATTCGAACAGTGTGAGTGTAAATTTAGGGGTTGGCTTGTTTGGGGCATTGTTACTCTTTCTCAGTTCTTTTTTACACGCATCAGGAATCCTTACTGGAGTTGGCTACTCAATTTATGGTTTTTATATTGTAATTATTTTAGTCACAGAGCTGTATCGCAAAAAGACTAATCCTCTGCACAATTGGGCTTATTTTATTATGGGTCAGGTATTTATTGCATTGCCATTTTCATTGTTGCCATTTATTGCTTATATTTCCGGTTATCAACCTCTGGTTCTTTTGGCTGTATTTGTAACCATTTGGGTGAATGATACTGGGGCTTACTTAGTGGGAGTTACTTTAGGCAAGCATCGTTTGTTTGAGCGAATCTCGCCAAAAAAATCATGGGAAGGTTTCTTTGGTGGGGCATTAATTGCTTTGCTTTCTGGTTATGTTTTCTCATTACTTATTCCAGAGATTAATTTGATTCAGTGGTTCATCTTTTCAGAAATTATAGTAGTTTTCGGTACATATGGAGATTTGATTGAATCGCTGATGAAACGAACAGTAAATGTAAAAGATTCGGGGACTATTATTCCTGGACATGGCGGAATACTCGATCGTTTTGATAGCATGTTGTTGGCTGCGCCAGTCATTTTTATTTATTTGACTTTTCTATTTAAATAGGATATAGGTGATGAAATCATTTAATAATATTCTTTTTAAAGCAATGTCCATATAAACAAACTTTTAACTCGTAATCGGTTACTTGTAATTACTTAAATCTCTCTTGTTCATTAGCTTTTTTATTGATAATCTACCAAAAGGTGTAAAAAGATATTAGCATGGAATATAATTTTGATGAAATCCGCTGTTTTAAAAACGAAGAGGTGCATGCTGCATTAGAGCGTTTGAGTGACGAAAAGCAATTTATGAAGCTGATGAGTACTATTTACCCATTGTTGCCAAAAGAGATAATAAAACATCGACTAATGACTTTTAAGTCGAATTTTGCCTTCCAAAAGGAAATTGTTTACCCTTTTTTGCAATACCTTGAAGCCAATAAAACAACAGGGATTAAGCTTAATGGAGTTGGGAAGATTCAAAAGGATAGTGCCTATCTTTATATTTCAAATCATCGTGATATTATTCTTGATTCAGCTCTCCTTTGTAGTAAGCTTATTGAGAATGGTATGGATACTGTTGAAATAGCTATTGGCGATAATTTGTTGATTTTTCCTTGGATTGAAGATTTAGTTCGAGTTAATAAGAGTTTTATTGTGAAACGTGGGCTTAGTGCTCGTTCGGTTTTGGAAAGTTCTCAGCGTTTGTCAGCATATATTGCCTATACTATTTCTGACAAAAAACAGTCAATTTGGATTGCACAACGTGAAGGTCGTGCTAAGGATTCAAATGATAAGACTCAGGAAAGTTTGTTGAAAATGTTCAATATGAACGGTCAGGAATCTTTTACAGAAAACCTCGTAAAATTAAATATATGTCCTTTGTCAATATCCTACGAATATGATCCTTGTGATTTTTTAAAAGCAAAAGAGTATCAGCTCCGGCGTGATAATCCCGAATTTAAAAAACAACCGAAGGATGATTTAGTTAATATGGAAACTGGGGTGATGGGTTACAAAGGAGGAGTTGTTTACGAAATAACGGGTTGCATAAATGACGAATTAAGAATTATTGGTCAGGAATTTAGTAACAAAAACGAGCAAATTGCACAAACAGCCCTTTTAATTGATAAACGAATACACTCTAATTATTTTATTTTTGCAAACAATAGAATTGCCTACGATTTATTGAATGGCGAAGAGTGTTTTAAACATGAATACTCATTGATGGAAAAATTAGACTTTGACCATTACTTGTCTAAACAGATTGCCAAAATTGATATTGAAAATAAGGATGAGATTTTTTTGAGGAAAAAGCTCCTTGAGATGTATGCTAATCCGTTGATTAATAAATTGGAATCTTTGAAATGATATTCTATTAAACAAAAAAAGGTATCGTAACTCGATCCTTTTTTTTTGCTTAATGTTTCTGGATAATTAATATCCCAGAATTTTCAACATGGATTTGTAACTTTGTTCTTTGGCGAAAAGTTTTGTAAAATACTCGCCATCTTCATCTTTATCAATAATAACTAATTTGGGTGCGGGTATCAAGCAATGTTGAATTCCACCAAATCCGCTTAATGATTCTTGATAGGCACCTGTATGAAAGAATCCGATATATTGTTCTTGCTCTTCACGCATTTTAGGTAAGAATACGGCATTAGAGTGAACTTCAGCATTATAGAAATCCTCACTATCACATGTCAATCCTCCTAAATTTACTCGTTCGTATTCCGAATCCCAATTATTGATGGCTAAAAATACATAGCGTTGATTTATAGCCCAAGTATCTGGAAGAGTGGTCATGAATGAACTGTCGATCATATTCCACAATTCACGATCATTTTGTTTCTTTTGGTTTACAATCGAATAAAGCATTGCGCCACTTTCACCGACGGTATATGAACCAAATTCTGTAAATATATGTGGTTCGGGTACGCCATTTTGATCACAAATAGTTTTAATCTGAGCAACAATTTCTTCAGCCATGTATTCATAGTCGTATACCATGTCAAGGTGAGTTTGAATCGGGAAGCCTCCTCCTATATTTAGGCTATCTAGCTGAGGACATTTCTTCTTAAGTTCACAATATAAGTTGACTGCTTTGTTCAATTCATTCCAATAGTAGGCTGTGTCTTTTACTCCCGTATTGATAAAGAAGTGTAACATTTTTAGCTCAACCTGAGGGTTGTTGGCGATATGTTTAGTGTAATAAGGTATTATGTCATTGTAGCGTACGCCTAATCGGGATGTGTAAAAGTCAAACTTCGGTTCTTCTTCTGCAGCAATTCGAATACCAACTTTGAATGGATTGTCGAAGTCTTTTAGAAATAAATCCAATTCAAACTTATTGTCTAAAATAGGAATAACGTTTGAGAAACCTTGACGAATTAAATTCTGAATATTTTCAACATACTGTGGTCGTTTAAATCCATTACATATCACGTATGTGTCTGGTTTTAAAAGCCCTTGTTCATATAGTGATTCCATTATATTAATGTCAAAAGCTGACGATGTTTCCAAATGAACACCATTTTTGAGTACTTCTTCCATGACAAATGAGAAGTGTGAGCTTTTTGTACAATAGCAATAATTATAGTCTCCATTGTAGTCAACTTTTGCCATAGCTACATTAAACATACGCCTGGCTTTGTGTATATTTTGCGAAATTTTGGGTAGATATGCTACCCGTAATGGAGTTCCGTATTGTTTGATGATATCCATAAGTGGTATACCGCACCATTCCAATTCGTTTTCTATGATATTGAATTCATCGTTAGGAAATTCAAAGCTTTGTTCGATAAGGTCTTTGTACTTGTTTTTCATTTGTTTGTATTGTTTTGAGTGTGAATGAAAAAAGTAAATAAGTCAGATTGCTTTTATTTGATCAATCTAACTTAGTTGGATTGAATTTATTTATCTGAAAAAGCTTGCAAAATTAATAAATAAAACTGTAACCAAATGTTTTTGATGATATTATTTGAAAAAATTATATGTTCTTAGTAATTGCCGTTTGCTCTTACTTAAACTGTTTCGAAATTGTATATTTTGGGGTTATCCTCAAATAGATTGATTTAGAGTTGTGATGCTTCAAGTTTAGTGGTTCGGATATTTGTCCAACTAATTTATGTTTTATGTATTTTTCCTTAAATATCTAAGTCGAAATTGAAATTTTACCGAATTATTTTGAATCCTAATGTAAATAATTTATCTTTACGACTTTATTTGTTGATTGATTTGTGGCTATATCTTCTTCTGAAGATTAATTGACTATTTAATCCTAATTAATAATTTCAATATATGAGAATATCTTTACTGTTTTTTAGAGGTTTTTTGTCTTTTCTGTTTTTGACTATAACTATGTGTGCATTGAGTCAAAATAATAGTTATTTAGGTTTAGATGGTGGATTTGAGGGGTTGTCAACTATTGAGAATACCGCCACAGGAGATGCTTTACCTAGAGCAAATAAATGGGTAAAGGCAAATGGAGCTTTGACAATATCTAAAGAGAGTACTGTTGTCAGAAGTGGAAATAACTCATTAAAAGTAACAACATTATCAGGCTCAACTTATCGGGTATGGTCGCCACTGATAACAATTCCGGAATCTTCTACCAGATGGGTTGTTCAATACTATCGTAGAGCAGCAAGCACTGCAGATGGTATTCAGAGTATAAGCAATATTTATAGAGGTGCGGCTGAAGCAAAAGCATCTACATATAATACAGTATCAGTGGCAAACGTATGGGAAAAAGTAATACATTTTCCTATTTCTGTTACTGCAGCGTCTGCCGCTGCTGGGGGAGTTTATTGTAAACGGATTGTTGCTGGAGGTGACATGTATTTTGATGATTTTTGTCTTTACGAATCAGATATAGGTGAAGATGTAACAGTGCCTGACGCACCTAAAGAGCTGAATGTTCATCCATTTACTTCAACGTCGTTAGCTTTAACCTGGAAAGCCCCCTTAACTGGTGTTGATGGTGGTGGGTATCTAATTGTTAGAGGGATAGTTGACCCGTTAGTTTCTCCTAATCCCAACGGCATTTATGCTGTGGGTAATTTGATATCGCCCGAATCAGTAGTTGTTTACCAAGGCACTGAAAAAAATTTTATTGATACAGGATTGTCTACAGGTAGTCAGTATTTTTATAGGATTTACACTTATGATAAAGCTTACAATTACTCAGCAGCAGTTCAAATTAGTGGTGTTGTTGCCGCTACGCTTCCTACAATTACTGTTGTTGATGCGGTTATTCCAACCATGATAACCAATGTTGGTGCATCTCGAACAGAAATAGTCAATGTTAGTGCAATAAATCTGACTGATGTGACTGGAGTTGCTTTAGCGGTGTCGGGGGAAAATGCTAATTTTTTCTCGCTATCAAAACAAGTAATTGAACAATCTACAGGAATTGTTTTAACGACTCCAATAACAATTACTTATCGTCCAACAGTAGATGGTTTACATTCTGCAATTTTGACAGCCAGTAGTGCAGGAGTTCCAAATTCGGTTCATAATTTGAACGGAACTGCTAGGATACTTTCGGGTATTGAGACTCACAAATCAAATTTTATACTCTCATTGAAAAATGGTTGTATTTTATTTGCGGCTAATGAGGGGGACGTTGTTGAACTGTACAATGCTGTGGGTCAAAAATTAGTTAGTAAGATTGCTGTTCAAGGATTGAATGCTATTTCACTGAACTCTCGTGGAGTAGTTGTTCTAAAAGTTGGAGAGAAAATAGCAAAGGCGATATTGTAGTTAAAATATTTATATTTATAAGTGCTTTTTGACAATTGTTGCTATATTCTGCTTAAGTTTGTAGTATCCAGCTCTTTTTACAGATGAATATCGAAAAGTTTGATCGAATGATTGTTTGCTGAGACTTTCCCATGTTTCTCTGTCCCAGCTAAATAATTCCTCGACAGGTTTAAGCTCTGAATGTGAATGTGGTTTCGCCCATTTGTGATTCCATGGACATGCATCTGCGCAAATATCACAGCCCAAAGCGCAATTGGATAGTTTGTTGTGAAATTCGGTAGGAATGTCGTTTTTATTCTCTATAGTTAGATATGATATACAACGGCGAGCATCTAACTTGCCGTTAGCAAGGGCTTTGGTTGGACATGCATCAATGCAACGGGTACAGGAACCGCATCGTGGACGGATAGTGGAGTCATAATCCACTTCGATATTCAACATTAAAATACCAATAAAACAATATGATCCTAAGTTTGGATGGATTAATTGTTTGTGCTTGCCAATCCACCCCAATCCGGCTCGTTCGGCCCAACGACGCTCAAGTACCGGGGCTGAATCAACAAACAGATGTTGATAATCAGAACAGACACTCTCCGATCCATAAACTTCGCAAATATGTTTTTCCAATTCATTCAGTTTCGCTTTCAGAACGGTGTGATAGTCAGTTTGCGAATAAGCGTATTTGGCTATTTTAGGAGCTGAATTCAGCTGTTTTTCTAGTGGGTAGTAGTTCATTAGTACTACCACTATTGATTTACAGCCAGGCACTAAAATACGTGGATCAGTTCGTTTTTCAAAATTACGAGCCAGATATCCCATTTCGCCGTGCATTCCATCGCTCAGCCATGATTGCAAAAAAACAGCATCTTCGGTTAGCTCAACAGCTTTTGCAATACCACAAGCGTCAAAGCCAAGCGAAAGTGCTGCTTCTCTGATCATTTTTTTTGTATTTTGTAATTGTATTGGCGAATTTTCGCGCTATAAAATGATTCAATTACAGACCATTTGAAATTTCACGGTTCAATTCTTCAAAATTAAGACTACGTCCAATAATTGATCCTTTTTTGCTCATTAAGAAGGTTGTAGGAATGGATGATACATTGTAGCTCGAAGCACAAATCGCATTCGGTCCGTTTTCATCACGTACGCAAATCCATGGTATGTTGGCTACAGATTTTTCCCAAAGCATTTTGTTTCTGTCCAGCGATACCTGATATATTTCAAATCCACGGCTGTGATACTTGTTGTACAACTCTCGCAATGCAAAGGTATAGTCCACGCTTTGTTCATTTTCATAAGCCGAAAAATCAATCAGAATCATTTTTCCGACTAAATCTGAAAGATTTTGCGTCTTTTTGTTTTTGTCTGGTAATGAGATGTTGATATAGCCTACACCTTTTTCTTCTAATACCTTATCCCACGACTCCTTGTCTTTAGCTTGTCTTTCTGTTCGAATTGCATCCAGAACAAGGCTATAAAGATTTTTTGTTCTTTCGTATTCCGGCATATATTCATTAAATGAAGTTGCAACTGCACCACAATATGGTTTGTCTGACTTGATATAAGGTGAAAATAAGTAGGTGTTATTTACTTTTTGATACAATGCAAAGTAAGCAGCTGTCGAACGTGGATTTAATAGAATTAATTTACGTGCCATTTCTTTGTGCGCTTCAATGTCTTTTTCAATTACAGCAATTTTAGCGTTTCTAACTTCCGAACTGAGGTCTGATGTGAGCTCATTAGCCTTTTTTTGGATATTCATAACGGATTTACGTAGCTTTTGAATGTCTAAAGAAGGTTGAGAGCCAGTTAGCTGATAGTCGATTGCGAAGTCAGTTACTTTTGAATTGATTGTAATGCCTTCGCAAGAGTCTACTGCAAAAGCAATGATTTTATCTTTAAGTCTTAATCTGTAATAGTCCGGATATTCAGGTCGAGCCGATTTAAAACTAAAATCCCCATTTGAACTCAATTTTACAGAGTCAATTACAGTTGTTTTTAGTAATCCGGTGTGCTCGATATAAAGTGTATCGCCTTCGGCATCCTTAATGGAACCACTTACGCTAAATCGCTTATTGTTATTGCACGAAACTAGCCCAGCAAAAACAAGTAATAGAATGAGTACTTTTTTCATAATGGTGTGAATTTTTCAGTATCTTCTTTTTAGAAACATTTTATGAATCAATTAGTCTTAAACGCGTAATTTACTTTCGATAATTGCTCGTTAGCCTCAACAATTTTCTTTTTCAAATCCTCTTTATATTGAATTAGTTTTAGTTGCAGTTTTTCATCGCCAACGGCCATCATCTGCACAGCAAGAATTGCCGCGTTCAAAGAAGCATTGATTCCTACAGTTGCTACCGGGATTCCGGGAGGCATTTGAACAATAGCCAGTAATGCATCCATTCCGTCGAGCGATGCGTTTATTGGCACTCCGATAACAGGAATTGAGGTCATTGAAGCAATTACACCGGGTAAATGAGCGGCCATACCGGCAGCGGCAATAATAACATGTATACCATTAGCTCTGGCGTTTGAAGCAAAAACTTCAACTTCGCGTGGTGTGCGGTGTGCTGATAGAGCATTTATTTCAAATGGAATTTCAAATTCGTTGAGTAATGCGGCAGCCTTTTCCATGATGGGCAAGTCGGATGTGCTGCCCATTATAATACTTACTTTTGGTTTCATAATGTGTTGGTTGAACTGTTGTTCAAAGAATTGATGAAGAAAAATGATTCTAAGCCTCAAAGCAACATAAGTATAGACAAATGTTGCTTTGAATTATTCTGAGTCTTATTGCACGATATTGCGAACAGCAATCATGCTTTATCAGAAGTTTAAATTTAGAAAATTGAGTTCTTAAGTAGATAACATCTTATCCAATAAGTGCCTCGTAGTCCGTAGCTGAAAGTAGGTTGTCAACTTGAGTTACATTTGATACTGCAATTTTTACCATCCAGCCATCATTGTATGGATCGTCGTTCACCAATTCAGGTGCATCCATAAGATTTTCATTGAATTCTAAAATTTCACCATCAATTGGCAAATATAAATCCGAAACAGTCTTAACAGCTTCTACAGTTCCAAATACTTCACCTTCTTTTAATGTCTCACCTACTGTTTCAACCTCTACAAAAACAATTTCTCCTAATTCGCTCTGTGCATAATCGGTAATGCCTACATACGCTACATCGCCTTCAATGCGAATCCACTCGTGTTCTTTTGTGTACTTTAAATTTGCTGGTACGTTCATAATTGTTTAATTTATATGTGTTTTATATTCTGTAATTTCAAATATCTTTAATGTTGATGTTGCAAATTACGGGAAAATGATCTGAATATTTTACTTTTTCCGATAAGTATTTTTGAGGAAAAAATGCAGTGGAGTCATAAAGAACATAATCAATCCGAAATCCGTAGCGTTTTTCGTTAAATGTCCATCCGAATCCCCTTCCGGTTTCCGAAAATGCATCTTTTAATTTCCCTTTTACTGTTGTATATGCGTATGAAACAGGCACATCGTTAAAATCACCGCAAACAATTACTTTATAAGGTGATTGCGCTATTACTTTTGCAACTATATCTGCCTGTCTCGCTCTCAATTTATAAGCGGTGCCTAATTTTCGCGAAAGCTTACGAGTTACGCCCGATAAATTGTCTGCGTCAAAATTATCGTCCAATTTCAGAGGCATTGCTTTGTCATCTTCAGTCAATCTATTGGATTCTAAATGATTATTTACTAATCGAATGGTTTCGTTGTTGATCTTTATGTCCGTTTGAATTGAGATGTTTGCCCCGGAAGTGTAATCAATTCGTTTTTTGTTAATAATAGGGAAAATAGAAAAAGTAGCAATGCCGGATTTGCGGGAAGGCATATCTTCTTTGTAATCAATATGTTTGTATTTGTATTTTTTGAAGATACGTAACATGTCCTTTTCGGTTATGTATTCATTGTTTTTGCTAACGACAAATTCTTGCAAGCAAACAATATCAGCATTACTATCTAAAATGTATTGCATTACTTTGTTTGGTCTCCGGCGAGTGTGCTTTTTGAGATCACCGCTTACTTTAGTATTGTAAGTCAATAGCTTGAAGTGGTTGTTGGTTAGCTCAACTTCTGGCTTACTTAAATGTAACGGAAACGCTTCATTAATCTCAGTGGCAGAAAAAATCAGAACGCTTAGCGAAATTAGAAAGTACCATTTTCGGGCTAATAGCCAAAAAATGACAAATATTGCGTTTGCAGCTAATGTTATAGGAAAACCGAGGGGAAGATATGCAAGAAATATAAATTTGTCAGGACTTAAAACTGTTCCAAGCAAAGTAAGAAGCATTATAGAGCTGGCCACCAAATTTGCAGCTATCATTCCCCATTTTAATATTGCTTTACCAAACATTTATTTAATTTTAATTCATAATTTTCAGTTCGTAATTATGAATTGAAAATTAGTTTTTCTTCCCTTGATCGAATAATTGTTTTTTCTCGTCGGCTGTAAGACTGTCATACCCTGAGGTTTTAATTTTGTCGAGGATATGATCTATTTTAGCCATTTTACGAGCCTTGTTTGCATTGTAATCAGCATCGCTCATAGGTCCGTTTTTACGAGTCTTGTTAGGCCTTATCTTGAGTTTGCGAGGTCGAAACAAATCATATAAAAAATCCAATAGCCAGTTCAGTCCCTTCGTTAAATCTATACTCTGTCGCAAAGATACAACAAATAAATAACCTGCCAAAGCACCTCCAAGATGCGCTAACTGGCCACCTCCATTGTCGGACGTAATGCCGAAAAAGCTCATTAAAACAATGACCGTAGCAATGTATTTAAGCTTGATATTGCCTAGAAATAGAAGTTGCATTTCCATGTTGGGTGTGCGAACGGCAGTTGCAACAATAATTGCCATAATTGATGCTGATGCCCCCAGCAATAGACTCTGATGCAGAACTGGTGAGTAATATGGGAATAAATTGAAGGCTGCTATATAAAATGCTGCCCCGAATAATCCTCCTAGCAGATAAAGCCCAACCAACTGTTTCTCCGAAAAATATATTGTAAATAATTTTCCAAACCAAAATAGATTCAGCATGTTGAACAAAATATGCATAAATCCTTCGTGTAAAAACATGTACGTTATTGGTGTCCATGCTTTTTGTATTAATGATATTACATCCGAAGGTACAGCCAAAAATGAAACTAGATATTCACCAGAGCTATTGAATAAAGTAAAAATAATAATAACCAATTTAAGTATCACAAATACCGATAAGTTGATCAAAATTAATCGACTCAATGCATTTCCTTGTTTGAATGTATGTTTGATATTATCTATTATATTCATATTTCAGTTGTCAACAGAAAGGAACTAAGCTAAAATAGCAAATTTCAAATTACAATTATCTTTTCTTTTTCCAATACATTATTAAAATTGCTCCAAAAAGCATTCCGCCTAAATGTGCAAAATGGGCAATATTGTCACCTGAGAAACGAGCAACACCCAGAAATAGTTCTGCAACACCGTACATTAATACAAAATACTTAGCTTTGATTGGAACGGGGAAAAAGAGGAGCATTAGTTTTAAATCAGGGAACAACCAACCGAAAGCCAATAGAAGCCCAAAGACCGAACCAGATGCACCTACTGTTATTGGAGCATTAAAAAGTGCTTGTTTTAGTTCCAACATTTGCGGAGTTACTATAGCAGTTAGATTCGTGATGTCCATATATCGACTCAGAAATTCGGAAATAGGTAGTAGTGCTTCTCCAGAGTTGCTTGACAACCCTTGATTTATAGCTGAAATGACCGGTTGAAATTCTATCGTCCAAAAAAGTTGTTGTACGATACCGGCTCCAACTCCCGTAATTAAGTAGTAAAACAAGAATCGTTTTGGTCCCCATAACTGTTCCAACAATCCACCAAACATGTATAAACTAAACATATTGAAAAATAAATGCGTAAATCCACCATGCATAAACATGTAGGTGACAAGTTGTGCTGCATTAAACTTGGATGAAGACCAATAATGTAATCCCAAAAAGTCTGTCAAATTGCCATCGATACCCAAGCGCCCAAAAATGTTTGGAGAAACTTCTGTGGCTAGCCACATGATGATGTTTATAACTATTAGATTTTTTACAATTGGTGGAATTGAATCCAGAAAATTTGATCGAAAATTATTCATTTATATGTTTAATTGAGTTTTTGTTAAGTTGTCTGGTTTTCTAACTTATATTATTAGCCGGAGTTAGTGTTCTCTGGCAGAAATAATTGTTGAAAAGCACCAATAAATAAGCCTAAATGCTTTGTTTTGAAATGCAAAAGTAATGAAAAATGCAGCAAAATTATGTTTTCTAACATATTTTTCGAAAAGATGCAAAATAATCAGAAATATTTTTAATTAAACGCTTGTATATTATGCACAAACTACTACATTTGCAATATCAAAATACAGTTTTATTGTTTCTAATAAAAAAAATCAAAATCTTATGAACAAAGCAGAATTAATTAATGCCATTGCTGAAGAAGCAGGTCTTACCAAAGTGGATGCAAAAAAAGCCTTAGAAGCTGTTGTTAAAGGTGTGTCTGATGCACTAGTTGCTGGTGACAAAGTCAGTCTAGTAGGTTTCGGTACTTTCTCTATTACTGAACGTGCCGCCCGTCCGGGTATCAATCCAGCTACAAAACAAGCTATCACTATTGCTGCAAAAAAAGTTGCTAAATTTAAGGCAGGTGCTGAATTGTCTTCAGCAATCAACTAAGATTAAAAGAGCATTGACTCAGGTAAAAAAAGGAATATGCTAGCATGTTCCTTTTTTTTGTGCTTGTAAGTTTGTGAAGGATATGTGCTATTTTGCAGGTAAACAGATGGCTGACGCTATTTTTTCTGATTCTGATTTTCCTTTTAGTTCTTCTACAATTTTAAGCGCAAATTCAACTGCCACACCGGCACCTTTAGCAGTGATTATGTTTCCGGATTTTACAACCAAACTTTTGGAGATAACAGCTCCGCTTAATGCTTCTTCGAATCCCGGGTAGCAAATAGCCTCTTTCCCTTTCAATAATCCCATTTTTCCTAAAATAGAAGGCGCTGCACAAATAGCAGCTATTTTTCCACCTTTTTCGGATTGTTCAGAAAGTATTTTTTTCAATCCTTGGTGAGCATCCAAATTTTTTGTTCCAGGCATTCCACCTGGCAAAATGAGCATCTCGTTTATACTGAAATGAGCCTCGGTGAATAGTAAATCAGCATGAATTATAATTCCATGTGCTCCGGTTACTTCTTTAGTGTTTGAAATAGATACGGTTTGAATGTTGATGTTGGCTCGTCGAAGTATGTCGATTGGTGCAATGGCTTCAATTTCTTCAAAACCATTTGCTAAGAATAGGTAAGCTAACATGGGTTTAGTTTAATTTAAAATTATAAGTAATGCTTCCTGATGATGCTGATTTACCCCCAGTGAAGTGAGTATTTCTAGCTGCGTTTTTGGCTGCATTTCTTGTGTCGGCATCAGATATGGTGGTGGGTGAACCAATTTCAGCGCTCGTAACATTTCCGTTTTCATCCACCCTGATATTGACTGTAACTCTACCTTCCACGTCTCGGTTGTAAGCTGGCTTAGCTAGCGTACCAGTTAATAGTGATCTTCCGTTTAGCGACCAGGCATTTCCATTTGAGTTTCCATGCCCAGCAGGATTTCCTTGAATACCGGCTTCAGAACCATTGCCACTACCTGTTCCAGTGCCATTACCGCTACCGCTGCCATTGCCTGAGCCACTGGTTTTAGAGCCATTGCTAAATAAACCATTTACAGTAGCACCTGCTCTGTTAATGGCATCTTGTTCTTTTCGTTTTTGCTGTGCGATACGATTTTCGGAAGCTATTTTTTGCTGATCAACTTCTTGTTTCAGTTTTAAATCCAGTTCTTTCTTTTTCTTGTCTTTGTCTTTTTGAATCTTAACCGAAATGGCATTTGCATTATCATTCGACGTGATTAAATCCTCTTTAGCTGTCGCAACAGGTTTTGTAGATGTTGGTTTCTGTTGAGCCACCGGAGCAATTACTTCCTCTTCGGGTGCGGCTAATGGCTCGGCAGATGAACCCATTCCACCGGCATTTTCATTGTCGCCAAAGCTAACCATTATTCCTTCCTCTACTACAGGTTCGGTAATCGTAGTATAAGGCATCACATAAAACCACATGATCATAAATAATATGATGCAGGACAGGATAGTGCCTATTAAGCCGTACATGTTTGATTTGCTCACACTTTTATAACTTAATTGATTAGTCGTTGATTCATTGATTGCATCCGTCATTTTTAGTTCTTTTTAATTGACTTCGTATAAATCAAAAATAACAAATTTCGTACCTTGTTTTAATATAACACTATTCTAACTGCTTTTTATAGCTTTTTATTGTGTTTTCGAGTCCGAAATACAAAGCATCGGCGATTAATGCATGTCCTATTGAAACTTCGTCGATGGTAGGAATGCGTAAGTGTAAAAAATTGAGGTTTTCAAGGCTTAAATCATGTCCGGCATTTAATCCCAACCCTAGTTTTTTAGCCAATTTGGCTGCTTCTACAAATGGCGCCACAGCTGCTTCTCTGTCTTTGGGATAATCGGATGCGTATGGTTCGGTGTAAAGTTCAACGCGGTCGGTGCCTGTTTTGGCTGCATATTCTACATTTACCAAGTTGGTATCAACAAAAATAGAAACGCGGATTCCAAAACTTTGAAAATCAGAAACCACTTCTTTTAGAAAATCCAAATGAGCCACAGTGTCCCAGCCTGCATTGGATGTCAATGCTTCCGGTGGGTCGGGAACCAGGGTTACCTGATGTGGTTTTACTGATTTTACCAGTTTGATAAAATCGGGAGTTGGATAGCCTTCAATATTAAATTCTGTTTTCAGAATTGCTTTTAAATCCCAAACATCAGCAAAACGGATATGGCGTTCGTCGGGGCGGGGGTGAACCGTGATTCCTTCGGCCCCAAAACGTTCGCAGTCTATGGCTACCTGACAAATGTTCGGTACATTTCCACCTCTGGCGTTACGGATAGTGGCAATTTTATTAATGTTGACGCTTAATTTAGTCATTGTAATAATCTTTTTGTTTTGTCGATGAGGACAGTTATTTTTAAGTTAATAGGTTATTCTCTTTTAAGATGAATGCGCAGTCACGAACTCCCGGCAGCTGAAAATTTGCCAGATTCGTTTTCATTTAGTTCCTTTGTATTACAATACAAAGCGGTATTCTAATCTGGTACAAAAATAGCTAAAAAAATTGAAGGATGTTTGTGGTTATTTATCTTTCAATTATTTTAATTATTTATAGAACTGCAAATTGTTTATTAACCCTATGTTTTATACACGTTAATTAATTGTTAGTAAAATGAGAATAGCTGTTTTTGGAAATATCTATCGTAGTGTCTTGCTTTCGCATGTTGAACTCTTGTTTGAGTACTTCAAAGCTAAGGATGTTACGCTTCTGCTCGACAAAGAATTGCATGAATTTGTGTCAGAACATGGTAAATGTTGCATGGAGGGTACAGAAGTTATTCTGAATGACGATTTTGAAGCTGATTTGGCGTTAAGTATTGGTGGCGACGGAACGTTTTTGAATACTGCAGCTCGAATTGGGCGAAAACAAATTCCAATTTTAGGTATAAATACCGGTAGATTAGGGTTTTTGGCTGATGTGTCGACTGATGAAATTATACCGGCTCTGGATGCAATTCTGGACAAAAAATATAGTATTCAGGAGAGAACATTGCTTTACGTTGAAACTTCTGATGGAACAACGTTTGATTATCCGTATGCACTGAACGAGGTGTCAGTATTAAAGCAGGATAGTTCTTCTATGTTGAGCATTACTGCCAGCGTTAATGGAGAGATGGTTCATACGTATCATGCTGATGGTTTGTTAGTGGCAACACCTACCGGTTCAACGGCTTATTCGATGAGTGTGGGTGGCCCGCTGGTGGTGCCTGAAGCTGAGAATTTTATTCTTTCGCCGATTGCTTCGCATAGTTTAAATGTACGGCCATTGATAGTGCCTGATACATGGATTTTCGAACTGGAAGTGCATAGTCGCAGTCAATGCTATTTGGTGGCATTGGATGGGCGATCAAAAGTGTTGGAGTTGACCACTAAATTAAAAATTACCAAGGCAGATTATACAATAAAAATTATTAAGCAGCTGAATCATACTTTCTTTGATACCTTGAAAAATAAGTTGATGTGGGGAGTGGATAAGAGAAATTAATTGATGTGATAATGTGTTGATATGGTAATTTGCTAATTCATGATTTGTTGATTATATAATATGAGAATAGTTTTTATGGGCACACCCGATTTTGCGGTGGAGAGCCTGAGAATATTGGTCGAAAATAAATACGATGTAGTGGGTGTGATTACGATGCCCGATAAGCCGGCCGGCCGTGGACATAAAGTTCAGTTTTCGCCGGTTAAACAATATGCGTTGGAGCAAAACTTACATTTGTTACAACCTGAAAAATTGAAAGATGAAGCTTTTCTCGAAGAATTGCGAAGTCTGCAAGCCGACCTGCAAATTGTAGTGGCATTCAGAATGTTGCCGGAAGTGGTCTGGAATATGCCAAAGTTTGGAACATTTAATCTTCATGCGTCCTTATTGCCTCAGTATCGTGGTGCTGCGCCTATCAATTGGGCCATTATCAACGGTGATAAAGAAACGGGAGCAACCACCTTTTTTCTTACGCACGAAATTGATACCGGAAAAATTATTCAGCAAGAGAAAATAGCTATTGCCGAAACAGATAATGTCGGCATTGTGCACGACAGATTGATGGAAATAGGAGCGAAGCTGGTGAAAAAAACGGTGGATATGCTCATTGAGGGCAAAATAGATGCTGTAGATCAGGCTCAATTTATTCATCCGGGTCTGGAATTGAAGGCAGCCCCAAAGATTTTCAAAGAGACCTGTCAGGTAGATGTATCGTGGAATGTGGAGCGTGTTTATAATTTTGTGCGTGGCATGTCACCGCATCCGACGGCTTGGGTGGAATTACAGTTCCCCAATCAAGCGGATAAAACGACATTGAAAGTTTTTGAAACAGAAAAAGAAATCTGTGATCATGAATTGACTGTTGGAACAGTAGTTACCGACGGAAAGAAATACGCCAAGGTGGCATTATCCGATGGGTATATAAACCTGAAATCTGTTCAAATAGCCGGAAAAAAACGAATGGAGATAGGTGAATTATTGCGGGGAATGCGATTTTAGAATACTTTGATAGACTAATATAACAATGTGCCAATTAAGGAGAAAAGCTCTATAATTGGCACATTGTTATATTTTCAAATTAGCAGATTATTTTGCAGCTATCGTCTCAATTTCTACCAATCCATTAAGTGGCAATGCTTTCACAGCAAATGCCGAACGGGCAGGACATTCTGTTTGGTAGTATTTTTTGTAAACTTCGTTCATCCCTCCAAAATCGGCAATGTCCGATAAAAATACGGTCGATTTAACCACGTCGGCAAATGTGTATCCAGCTTCCATTAAGATAGCGTTGATGTTTGCGAAAACCTGCTCTGTTTGTGCAGTAATATCGGTTGCTTCAATTTTTCCAACAGCCGGATTTATCGGCAACTGTCCTGAAATATACAACGTACCGTTTGCTTCAACAGCCTGACTGTATGGACCAATGGCTGCAGGCGCATTGGCTGAATTTATTATTCGTTTCATGTTTTTGTTTTTTTTATGTTTCTACAAAAGTAATCAATATTTTTGTTGTGTTTAATCTGTATTTCATATGAAATTTGTTTTCAAAGATTTTATTTTCGTCAAAGGTCTTTTTTTCTTATCTTTGCATTCCGTTTTTAGAAATTTGTAAATCGGGTATGACGTTGAAAAACAATAAGTTTTAAAACGACGATTAGTGTTATTTCACGGAGTATGTTGTAAATAGTAAAATAGTAAATGAATAATATGGAACTCGCTAGTAAGTACAATCCTACAGACATCGAATCGAAATGGTATCAATATTGGTTAGACAATGGTTTTTTTAGCTCAAAACCTGAATTTGGGCCTGATGCCCGCGAAGCTTATACCATCGTCATTCCACCACCCAATGTAACGGGTGTGTTGCACATGGGGCATATGTTGAACAATACCATTCAGGATGTGTTGGTTCGTCGTGCACGTATGTTGGGAAAGAATGCTTGTTGGGTTCCCGGAACCGACCATGCATCTATTGCTACTGAAGCGAAGGTAGTTGGTAAGCTTGCTGCCGAAGGTATTCAAAAAACAGACCTTACACGCGACGAGTTTTTGGAACATGCCTGGGAGTGGACACACAAACATGGCGGAATCATTCTTGAACAATTGAAGAAACTTGGTGCTTCGTGCGACTGGGATCGTACGGCATTTACCATGGACGAACCCCGTTCGGAAAGTGTCTTAAAAGTGTTTACTGATTTATTCGAGAAAGGACTTATTTACCGTGGAGTACGCATGGTCAACTGGGATCCGAAAGCGTTGACGGCTTTGTCGGACGAAGAAGTGATTTTCAAAGAACAACAAGGTAAGTTATTTTACCTTAAATATAAAATTGAAGGCGAGGATGGATTTGCAGTTGTTGCAACTACACGTCCTGAAACGATCATGGGTGATACCGCTATGTGTATCAATCCAAACGATCCGAAGAATGCCCATTTGAAAGGTAAAAAGGTAATTGTACCATTGATTAACCGCGTTATTCCGGTTATTGAGGACGATTATGTAGACATAGAATTCGGAACAGGTTGTTTGAAAGTAACTCCGGCGCACGATGTAAATGACTACATGCTCGGCGAGAAATACAATTTGGCTTCTATCGATATTTTCAATGATAATGGAACATTGAACGAAAACGGTGCTCAATATGCCGATATGGATCGTTTTGATGTTCGTAAGCAAATTGAAAAAGACCTGGAAGCTGCAGGATTGCTAGAGAAAACGGAGCCTTATACCAATAAGGTTGGGTTCTCCGAACGTACCGACGCTGTTATCGAACCAAAGCTATCGATGCAATGGTTTATGAAAATGGAAGAGTTAGCCAGACCGGCTCTGGATGCGGTAATGAATGATGACATCAAACTTTATCCTCCAAAATTTAAGAATACTTACCGTCACTGGATGGAAAATGTGAAGGACTGGTGTATTTCCCGTCAACTTTGGTGGGGACACCGCATACCGGCGTATTTTCTGCCGCAAGGAGGTTTTGTAGTGGCTTTGTCAAAGGAAGAAGCCTACGAAAAAGCATTGGCAATTGTCAACTATCCGCTGTCCATCGACGACCTTCGCCAGGATGAAGATTGTTTGGATACATGGTTCTCATCGTGGTTATGGCCTATCTCGGTTTTCGACGGCATCAACAATCCTGAGAATGAAGAAATAAACTATTATTATCCAACGAATGATTTGGTAACTGCTCCTGAAATTTTGTTTTTCTGGGTGGCACGTATGATTATTGCAGGATACGAATATAGAGGCGAAATGCCTTTCAAAAATGTATATTTGACCGGTATCGTTCGCGATAAACTGGGTCGTAAGATGTCTAAATCGTTGGGTAACTCGCCCGATCCGTTGGATTTGATTGCACACTTTGGTGCTGATGCGGTGCGTTTGGGTATGTTGCTGACTTCGCCTGCCGGAAACGATTTACCTTACGATGACAGCCTTTGCGAACAAGGTCGAAACTTCAACAATAAAATTTGGAATGCTTTCCGTTTGGTAAAAGGATGGGAAGTAGCCGATATAGAACAACCGGAATCGGCTCGTATGGCTGTGAAATGGTTCGATGCTCAACTAAATAAAACCTTAGTCGAAATCGATGATTTATTCACAAAATACCGTTTGTCGGAAGCTTTGATGGCGGTTTACAAACTGTTTTGGGATGAGTTTTCGTCGTGGTATTTGGAAATGGCGAAACCGGCTTACCAACAACCCATCGACCGCACAACTTACGAAGCTACGCTTGGTTTCTTCGATTCGCTGTTGAAGGTATTGCACCCCTTTATGCCATTTATCACCGAGGAACTTTGGCAAGCGCTGGAGGAACGCAAAGATGGCGAAAGTATCATGGTAGAAATGCAACCGAAAGCAGTTGTTGCCGATGAAAAGTTGATAACCGAATTTGAATATGCCAAAGAAATTATTGCAGGTGTGCGCTCGATTCGTTTGCAAAAGAATATCCCAAACAAAGAAAGTCTGAGTTTGCAGGTAATTGGCGAACATAAAATTGATTTCAATGCAGTAATTGCCAAGTTGGGTAATTTGGAAACGATTGAAACTGTTACTGATAAAGCAGCCGGTTCTATTTCATTCCTTGTAGGTACAACCGAATTTTCTATTCCAATGGGAAGTTTGATTAATGTGGAAGAAGAAATTGCCAAGATGGAATCTGATATTAAATATTACGAAGGCTTTATTGGTTCGGTAATGAAAAAGCTGGGTAATGAAAAATTCGTGGCCAATGCCAAGCCCGAAGTGGTAGACGCAGAACGCAAGAAACAAGCTGATGCCGAAAGTAAAATTGCTTCGTTGAAAGAAGGAATTGAAGCGTTGAAGAAATAAAGGTTTTACTCTCCACTACAATAAATGCCGTATGAATCAATCGATTTGTGCGGCTTTTATTTTGGATATTATCAGAGCTTAGTGAATAGACCCTCTTCTTTACGATAGTATAAGTCAATTCAACAACCGCGAAATCAACTTTGCAATAGTATAAGCCAACTTTACAACCGCGGAACCAACTTTACGATAGTATAAGTCAATTCAACAACCGCGAAATCAACTCTACAATAGTATAAGCCAACTTTACAACCGCGAAATCAACTTTGCAATAGTATAAGCCAACTTTACAACCGCGGAACCAACTTTACGATAGTATAAGTCAATTCAACAACCGCGAAATCAACTCTACAATAG